>Ga0209142_1000562_pt1 | contig 25059 bp, 23 predicted proteins | sample SaaInlV_120m_DNA_FD_184678 | JGI IMG/M metagenome (GOLD analysis project Ga0209142, IMG submission 184678) | Marine microbial communities from expanding oxygen minimum zones in the Saanich Inlet - Saanich Inlet SI074_LV_200m_DNA (SPAdes) (version 2) | ecosystem: Environmental > Aquatic > Marine... | reverse complement strand
CAACACCAGCATTTGGCTACCGAGTTGCCAACATTGATTAATGCATATGGCTACAAGTATCATATCTTAGACAATCAAGATTTGGACAAAGCTATTACACAAATCAATGACTGTAATAAAACACACACAATTTGCGTTATCAAAAAAGACAGTTTTGATAAAGTTGAGCTTCATAGTGAACACCAACTGAACTTATCTTGTTACACTCCAAGAAGTGAATTTCTAATCGCCATGAACCAACAGTTTAAAGATACAAACACATTGTTTATTGGCACCACTGGCAATGCTGCCAGAGAAATGTATAGCTTTATGCCTGATACTAGTAATTTCTATATGGCTGGCAATATGGGTGGGGCGCTTAGCTTGGGTTTTGGCGCAGCCAAAGCAGGAAAAAAAGTTATTGTTTGTGGCGGTGATGCTGAGTTTGTGATGCACATGGGGGGAATGACTACTGCAGGTAGATATGCAGATGAAGTTAACTTAACATATGTTTTGTTTGATAATGAACAAAATAAATCAACAGGCGGACAAAACACTTATCAGAAGCATTTAAACTATATCAATCTTGCAAAGAGTTCAGGTTTCTGTGTTACAGATCATGTTGTAAATACAGTGAAAGATTTTGAGTCAATTATTAAAGATATTAACGGGTTAAATTTTATTTGCATAAAATGTGGACTCGATGAAGAAACACCAAGACCACCATTAAACGTAGTAAAAGTCAATGAGTTTAGATAGTTTTTCCTATTACATGCCCACAAAGATTATTTACGGGCGGAACTCCCTTAAAGACATTGATATTTATGTCAATCATAGAAAGGCTTTATTAGTCACTTCCCAAGGTTTTGTTAAGCGCGGCTTGGTTGATGAAATTGTTACTTATACTAATAATATAGTTGGAGTTATATCCAGTATCAAGTCACACCCAGAGTTTGTAGATATAGAGGAGATATATAGGCAAGCGTACCAGAATCAATTTGAGCTAATCATTGCTATAGGTGGTGGTAGTGTGATGGATGTTGCAAAGTTTATTTCTGTTCATAATACAAATAAAGACTATCAATTTGTAGAAGATTTGACAAAAGAAAAAATATCAAAAAAAGACTATAAAATTATCCCAATTATTTCAATACCAACAACAGCAGGTACTGGCAGTGAAGTGACTCCATATTCAACTATTTGGGACGAACAAGAAAAACAAAAATACTCTCTAAATTTACCAGATCTGTTTTCTGAGGTGGCTATTTATGATCCGGTGTTGACTTTAACAGTTCCCAAGGATATTACAATACAAACGGGATTGGATGCATTATCACACTCATTGGAATCTATTTGGAATAAAAATGCAACCCCAATAACTATAAGCTACGCGGTTAAATCGGCAAAATTAATAGTAAACAACCTAGTTAAGCTTTCTAATGATCTAGATAATGTAGATCTCAGGGATAATATGATGATGGCCTGTATGTATGCTGGATTAGCTTTCTCAAATACTCAGACCGCTATTGCTCATGCAATTAGCTACTATATTACGGCGCATAAAGGCGTTCCTCATGGAGTAGCTTGTAGCTTTACATTGCCTATGTTGATAGATAATATAGTGGGCAAGTATGATTTTATAGATAGTGCATTGATAGAGATTTTTGACCGGTTAGAGTCAGCCAAGTTACGGAGATTATATGCAGATTTAGGAATATCAACTGAATTTAAAAGTTATGGCGTTAATGATCAAAATTTGATAGGATTAATAGAGTCATTAAAGGGTAATAAAAGGGTCGATAATAGCCTAATAAATTTAGAAGAATTAGTATTAAAGTAAAGGAAAAATTATGATTACAAATGCAAGAAAAATAGCTCTAATTGGATTAGGTTATGTAGGCTTACCTCTTGCTGTTGAATTCGGTAAAAAGCGCACTGTTGTTGGCTTTGATATCAATCAATCTAGAATTAATGATCTTAAAAATGGCAATGACTTAACCCTTGAAACTACTGATCAAGAGCTAAAAGATGCAGTTCATTTGACCTATACAACTAACTTAGAAGATGTTAAAGATTGTACTGTGTTTATTGTTACCGTTCCTACCCCAATTGATAAACATAAAAGACCTGACTTAGCCCCTTTAGAAAAAGCAAGTGAGTCGATAGGTTCGATTCTTAAAAATGGCGATATCGTTATTTATGAATCAACAGTTTATCCAGGCGCTACTGAAGAGATTTGCGTGCCAATCCTTGAAGATCGGTCAGGCTTGAATTTCAATAAAGATTTTTACTGTGGCTATTCTCCTGAGCGTATTAACCCAGGAGATAAAGAGCATAGGGTTACCACTATTAAAAAAGTAACAGCAGGATCAACTCCTGAGATTGCAACAGAAGTTGATGAGCTATATCAAGAGATTATTACAGCAGGCACACATAAGGCTAGTAGTATCAAAGTAGCTGAAGCTGCTAAGGTCATTGAAAATACTCAAAGAGATGTAAACATTGCTCTTATTAATGAGCTTGCGCTTATCTTTAATAAACTAGGTATTGATACAGAATCCGTATTAGAGGCAGCTGGTACTAAATGGAACTTTTTGCCATTCCGACCAGGATTGGTGGGTGGGCACTGCATTGGTGTTGATCCATACTACCTGACTCACAAAGCGCTAGAGGTTGGTTATAACCCAGAGATGATTCTTGCAGGTCGTAGACTTAATGACAGTATGGGGTTTTATGTAGCAGATCAAGTGTCGAAGCTCATGACTAAAAAACGCATCCATGTTGTAGATGCAAATGTATTAATCATGGGTCTAACGTTCAAAGAAAATTGCCCTGATCTACGTAATACTCGTGTGGTAGATTTAGTTGAAGAATTTGAAGGGTTTAATTGTAATGTGGATGTGTATGATCCATGGGTTGATAAAGATGAAGCTGTTCATGGATACAACATTAAACCAATTGATCAGCCAGAGGCTGGTAAATATGATGCAATCCTATTAGTAGTCGCGCATGATGAATTTAAAGCGCTAACAGTAAGACAAATAAAAGCATTCGGTAAAGACAATCATGTACTTTATGATATTAAGTACTTACTAGATGCTAGTGAAGTAGACGGAAGACTATAAATGACTAAATATGAACAACTACAAGAACACTTAAAAGACAATCAAAGTACTTGGTTGGTGACTGGTGTTGCTGGTTTTATTGGTTCTAACTTACTAGAGAAGTTGTTAATTCTTAATCAAAAAGTGGTAGGACTAGATAATTTTGATACCGGACATCAACACAATATTGATCAAGCCATTGAAGATGCTAACAAGGCTACTGGCAAAGATTTAAGTAATAACTTCAAGTTTATTAATGGCGATATAAGAGAGTTAGACGATTGTAAAAAAGCATGTAGTGGTGTTGATTATGTTCTGCACCAGGCAGCATTAGGCTCGGTTCCTAGATCAATTGAAGATCCTATTAATACCAACAGAGCCAATATTGATGGCTTCTTAAATATGCTAGTTGCTAGTAAAGATGCAGATGTAAAAAGATTTGTCTATGCCGCATCAAGCTCTACCTATGGAGACCATCCAGATCTACCAAAAGTAGAAGATAAGATTGGTAACCCTTTGAGTCCTTACGCAGTTACTAAAGTTGTTAATGAGCTGTATGCCAATGTTTTTGCAAAGATCTATGATTTTAAAACGATAGGATTAAGATACTTTAATATCTTTGGTAAAAGACAAGATCCTAATGGGGCTTACGCTGCAGTAATACCTAAATGGGTGGCAGCCATTCTAAATAAAGAAGGTGTATTCATCAACGGTGATGGGGAAACTAGTAGAGACTTTTGTTATATTGATAACACAGTGCAAATGAATCTCTTAGCAGCTACTACTGATAATGATGAGGCTACTGACCAAGTATATAATGTAGCTCTTAATGATAGGACAAGTCTTAATAAACTCTACCAAATGATTGAAGAAAGACTCATTCAAAAAACGCAGGGGATAAAAAAGAAAGATCCTATTTATAGAGATTTTAGAGTTGGAGATGTTAAGCATTCTCAGGCTGATATAAGAAAAGCAAAAGAACTATTACATTATACTCCAGAGTATAGAGTGTCTGAAGGTGTGGATGAATCTATAGATTGGTATATAGAGTCTTTGCATTCTAAGAGAAAGAATTTTTTGAATAACCTACCCCGATCACTCTAAAATTTTACAAAAGTAAAATACACAATAAACTATAAAATCAATACGAGACCATTATAATTATAACTGTTTAATTTCAATAGAAAAATCTCCCAAAATGTATGTGTTGCCTTTTCTTTTAAAGGCGCAAGGGTGTAAAGGTAATAAACTTGTTTTGCCATTCTTAGGTGGCTGGCCACTAAAATTATCTGGAGATATTTTACTACGTTTGTTTAAATCTATTTATGAATAATATTTGTTCACCCCAACGTAAAAACATTTCAATACAAACAACATCTGTTTTTATGATGGCACTTTTGCAATTACTAAGTATTATAGTATTGGCTAGAGTACTTACTCCTTTAGATTTTGGAAAAATAGCAGCAGCATCTGTAATAATTGCACTGGCAACTATGCTTTCTGAAATAGGTATTGGCTCTGCAATTGTTCAGCGTAAAGAAATATCTAAAAGATATATCAGTACAGCTTTTAATTTATCTTTTATATTGTTTATTATATTGGCTGTGTTGATTTATATATCTGCACCATTTATTGCTAAATATAATAATGACATTTCCCTTGTTTCTATTATTAGATATCTATGCATTGCTTTTGTTTTTAATGGGATATCAAGCATACCCAAAGGTTTACTATTGAGGAAGTTGGATTATAAGGGCTTGATGATAGTAACAGTAGCTCCTTTTTTTATTAGTGTTAATATAATTTCTACACTTCTTGCAATTAAAGGCTATGGTGTTTGGTCTTTAGTTATTGGTCAAACAATAAATGGAATAATGGTTTTTATTTTATCCATGGTTAAGTCAAAAATTCATATCAATTTCCAATGGGATAATTCACATATCAAAGAATTAGCTCATTTTGGCGGTGGAATTACTTTATCTAGAATTTTTAATTATTTAACAGTGCAGGGTGATAAGATTATTTTAGGAAACACCATTGGCTTAGAAGTTCTTGGGGTGTTTGAGCGTTTATATAAAATAGTAACCCTTATTTCTTCACAAATAGGATCTATTTTTGATAGTATATTATTTCCAATCTTTTCTAGAATTCAAGATGATAAATCAAGTACAAATAGTTTATATTACCAATCAATTTGGGTTGCGTCACTTATAGGTTTAATGTTTAGCTTAATTTTGCCGTTATTCAGTTATGAAATAACATTTTTAATACTCGGAAGACAATGGATTGAGTATTCATACATTTTACAATTATTGCTTTTCTTGCCTTTTACGAGATTATTAACAAGAGTAGGGGATGCTGTACTGAGGTCGTTTTCAATGGTTTATCAAAGTGCCTTTATTAAATTTTGTTCAGCTGTTATTACTTTAAGTGGACTTTATTTTGCTAGTAAACTGGATTTATTTTGGTTACCATTTGCTTACTTAGTTTCAAGTTTGTTTACTGCCATAGCTTTACATATTTTGATAATTTGGAAAACTAAAAGTAATGGCATTAAGGTATTATCCACTGTTCTTGTAAATTTTATACGTCTTGGGATGCTTTTTTTTCCAATATGGATTGGTATTTATTTTTTGAAAAATCAATTAAATGATCTTATGATTTTTTCATTAAAGCTTGTATCATTGGGAATTATTTTTACCATTATTATTATTTGGCCCAAAATTTTGGGAAGCAAATTTTTAGAGCTTACCTCATCATTTAGAATATTTAAAAAATGAAAAAAATAAAGATTAACCGCCAACTTTATATGATTCTTGAATTACTTAATAAATACAAGATTGAGAATTGTATTGATTCTGGTACTTTACTTGGTCTCATTAGGGAGGGTAAACTATTGGATCATGATTTGGATATAGATATTGCTGTACATCAAAAAGATGTAAATAAGCTTACTGTATTAAGAGAAGATTTGCTGAGCAAGGGTTATAAGTGTAGGATTCTAAGTTATCATGGTAAGTTTTATAAATATAAATTTTGGCATTCAAATGAGAAAAGGGTTATTGATATTAATATTTTCAGAATCCTTAAAGATCAAGATTTTTATATTTGTCCACAACCTTTTCCAATTATTAAAAAGGAAGGAATAGTCTTTACTTATTTTAGAAAATTTATTAGAGTGGTTTTTGGTTATATAAAAAACAGAGGGCCAGAATTTGACCTAAATAAATTTCCTTGGAATATAGCAACCTACCATAGAGCGTGGCTGATTCCAAAGAAATATTTTGAAAGTTTCAGTTGTAAAGATAGTATAGTTTTTTATCCAAAATTTTCAAAAGAATATCTTCGTTTTAGATATGGAAAGTGGGAGGTTCCAAATAAAAATTGGAATTTTAGAACAGAAGACAAAGGTTTAACAAAAAATACTCCAGATGACTACAACTGGTAGTTCATTCATAGCGTAAATTTATGAAAAGTCAATATTACGCTTTAAGAACCTATTGGAATATTTTTTCCAGAGATCTAAGGGATAAGTTCCCATTGCCATTAGTTAAAAAACTAAAGATGTGGAGGGCTGGTTTTTTAGCAGAGAAATACTATTTATATAAATTAGATAAAAATAACTATAAAGATTATTTTAGTGATTACCATGCATCTATGGCTAGAGGTATTAATGAGCCGTTTAATGAACTTCTCACGAATAAACTAGTGTTTGCAGAAATAGTAGGACAAGCAGTAAGAGTGCCTCAGACATATGGTTGGATATTTAATGGGATATATTATGCAAAAGCGGTTAGTAGCTTTGGCGAAATAGTAGAAAAATATTCAAAATTTATAATAAAAGCGGTAAATGGTGGCGGTGGTAAAGATGTTTTTATAATTGAACAAAAAAGCAATAAAACATATGATTTAAATAAAGTTAGAAATCTAAATAGAGATGAGCTTGTTTCTTTTATTACTGATTTAGATAATTTTATTATCACAGAATATATCCAACAAGGTAATTATTCAAAAAATCTAAATCCTGAAACAGTAAATACAATAAGAGTACTAACTCTGATAGATCCTGACACTAATCAGGCTTTCATTGCTCGTGCTGTTCAACGTATTGGAGTAAAAAAATCTGCCCCGATGGATAATTTTACAAAAGGTGGTCTGAGTGCATCAATTAATTTAGAAACAGGTAAATTGGGTGATGCTACACTTCATCCAAAAGTCGCCAAACATTTACGATACAGCACCCACCCTGATACAAATATAAAGTTTGAAGGTTTAACAATACCTAATTGGAGTGAGGTAAAAGTGGAGATTTTGCATGCTGCCGAAAGCCTTCCAATGCTTAAATGTATTGGATGGGATTTTGTATTAACAGATTCTACTGTAGTTGCTATTGAAGGTAATCATCATCCAGATCCTGACGTGTTACAGTGTCATAGCCCGTTACTAATAGATGAAAAAATTAAGAATTTTTATAAATATCATAAAATAATTTAAAAAAAATGGATGAATTAAAACATGTCAGCATTTAAAAACAAAAACATTAATTATAAACTTCTGGAAGCTTTTCCAGGTAAGGATCTTATTTGGGCAATAAAAAAGAAATACCTAAGAAGAGCGTTTTTTAAACTTGGATTGACTAAAAAAAGTGATTCTAATTACGAAAGAGCGGTTAATTACAATGGCTTGGTTGTATTTGACAAGCCAGAACTTCATGGAGAAGGGATGACCATAGGCCAAGATTATATGAGGGCACTTTTAGAATTAGGGTTCAAGAGATGTGAAAATATATTCGAATTCTGTTCTGGCCCAGGATATATAGGCTATTCGCTATTAGCCCATGGTTTTTGTGAAAAATTAACCTTGGCAGATATTAATCCAAAAGCTTTAGAAATGGTAAGAAAAACAGCTAAGTACAATAATATAGAGCACTTGGTGAATATATATCAGTCAGATGTTTTTGATGATATACCTGAAACTGAAAAATGGGATTTAGTAGTAAGTAATCCGCCTCATTTTCCAGTAGATATGAAAATGGGTAATACAGAACTAGGAGGAGAGAATCTTAAAGCTTATGATGAAGATTGGGCAATTCATAGAAAATTTTACAGAGGCCTAAAGAAACACATAAAACCAGGAGGTCATGTTGTAATTCAAGAAAATACTCAAGGAGGAATGGATTTGGAAACTTTTAGACCTATGATTGAAGAGAATGGCGGGAAAATAGTAGATTGGGTGCAAAGTAAAGATGTTACAGGGGAGACAAATCCAATGTATTATTTAGTTAGTCAATGGTAATATTAATATAACTATGTGCGGTCTTACAGGCTTTATAAATTTAAATAACCAACCTTTAAATAGTCGTATACTTAAAAAAATGACAGATATACAGGTGCATCGAGGTCCTGATGATCGAGGTATGGTTGGTTTCTCATTATTCAAAGATCCTAAAGTTAATATTATTGATAACGAAACATCTGAATTTAGCCATCTTCACGCAGGAATTGGTTTTAATAGGCTGTCTATTTTAGATTTATCAGAAAAAGGACATCAACCCATGATATCGCATTGTGGGAATTATGTTCTCGCCTACAATGGAGAAACTTATAATGCATTGTCATTTAGAGATGAGCTTATAGCAAAAGGACATCCAATTCAAAGCAAATCAGATTCTGAAGTCATTCTCTATCTTTATATAGAATATGGTATTGATAAAACGTTAGAACTTCTTAACGGAATGTTTGCCTTTATTATTGTTGACTTAAAACATCGAAAAAGCTTTATTGTTAGAGATCAGCTTGGTATTAAACCAATGTATATTTACAAAACACCAAGCATTTTGATGTTTTCTTCAGAAGTAAAATCGTTCACAGAGCATCCAGAATTTAAAGCAGAGCTTAATACCAATCATTTTGATGAATACCTGTTATTTAGATATTGTGCTCATGACCGAACACTGTATAAAGATGTTAAACAAGTTCCGCCAGGACATTATTATGAGATTACACAAGATGATGTGAAAGTCAAAGAATATTGGTCTTACAAGGTGACTGATGAAAGGAATATCAATTTAAAAGAAGCTGTAGAATTGCTCGATACTACATTTAAAGAGAGTATCAAATCTCAGTTAATGAGTGATGTTCTTGTGGGGTGTCAATTATCAGGAGGAATAGACTCTTCTCTAATAACAACTTATGCTCGAGAATTTTTCAATGCTAATATGGATACATTTTCTATCGTATTTTCAGATAAAAAATATTCAGAAGAAGAATTTGTAAACTACGTTACAGATCATACCAATTCAGATTCTCATAGATATCAATATTCGAACCAATATGCTTTTGAAAATTTTTTTAAAGCGACTTGGCATTTAGACCAGCCTATGAGCATTCCAAACACATTAGGAATTAAACACCTTGCCGAAAGAGCGAAAGAAAATGTGTCTGTATTATTAAGTGGAGAAGGCGCAGATGAATTATTTGGAGGCTACTCTAAGTATCATGATTTGTCTTGTCGATACAATATGAATCTCAAAGGATATTCTAAAGTTCCATTTATTGGGAGTAAAATTCAAAATAAATATGGTTTAGGCCAAACAATTGAAGACTTCTTTGTAATGAGTAGTTCCGCCCTAAGTTTAAAAGATTTTAATACGTTTAGTGTTGGTAAAGATATAGAGGGTGTAATTACTCAACGAAAAGAGTTGTTTCCAAAGGAAGGCAATTTAATTAAAAGGGCATCTGCATACGATTTAAAAACACACATGGTTTATTTGTTAAACAGACAAGATAAAATGACTATGGCGCATTCTGTAGAAAATAGGGTGCCGTTTTTAGATAAAAACATGTTAGGGCTTGTGGCGAGTCTACCAAGTGAATTATTAGTAAAAAAATGCAGTGATATAAGGCATTTAAACAAACCCAATGCTTATACAAAGAATATATTAAAGGAACTTGCGGTAAAACGTTTTAATAACGATTTCGTTTACCGAAAGAAAAGCGGATTCCCATTACCTGTAAAAGACTTATTTTTAAAGACTCAAATGAATGAGCTTATTGAAGATCAATTAATGCCTGGAATAAAAACTAGAGGTTTATTTAATTATAATGAAGTTTCTAGAATTTGGAACAAAAAGGATGGCGGATTTTCTCAAAGTGATTTAAAAAACTTATGGATGTTTTTTGCTTTTGAAGCTTGGGCGCAAACATTTTTAGATTTAAAATACAATGGTTAAGCTTATTATAGGAGGTGATATTTGCGCGACTAAAAGAGACGAAAATGCTTTTTTAGAAGGAGATGCATTGCGATTGTTTTCTAATATATTACCAGAAATACAATCAGCAGATCTAGCCATTGCTAACCTAGAAACACCTTTAATAAGTACACCCTCACCAATTAAAAAAAGTGGTGCTATTTTTGGTAATTCACCAAGCATGTTAAATGCCTTAAAAAAAAGTGGAATCAACTTTTTAAACTTAGCAAACAATCATGTTTTAGATCATGGTGCTAAAGGTTTACAAACTACAATTGAAGCGGTAAAAAATCAAGAATTTTATTCTGTAGGAGTAGGGCGCTCTATCGATGAAGCTTCAGAACCATTTATCATTCAAATAAAAGATAAAACCATCGCTGTATTAAGCTATGCTGAGCATGAGTTTTCTATAGCCGAAAATGGTAAGCCAGGAGCTAATCCGATTGATGTTATCGATTTTATAACTAGGATCAAAGACTTAAAAGAGTCCAGTGATTTTGTATTATTATTATATCATGGAGGAAAAGAAAACTATAGTTTACCTACGCCCAAGCAACAAAAATTGTGTCGATTTTTTATCGACCAAGGCGTCAATATGGTAGTATGTCAACACTCTCATATTGCAGGTGTTTTTGAACAGTACAATAAAGGCAATATCTACTATGGTCAAGGCAATTATGTATTTGATCCTTATCCCTTAAAACGGGATTGGTTGTATAAAGGATTCTTAATTGAGGTGTATTTAAATGATGATAATTCTACTCGTATTCAATTAATACCCTACATCCATAAGAGTTTTTACAAGGATGAAATAGGGATTAGAAAGATGAATGATGAAGAATCAAAAGTCTTTATGGATAACATTTTCGAAGACAATAAGAAAATGATTGAAAACCCAAATTATGTGCGTGATGAGTGGGTGAAACTTTCCATGTCTCTTGAAAACACATACTTAAGTATTCTTAACGGAAATGGTCGATTTATGAGGAAATTGAATGAGAAATTCTCATGGTTAAAGCTGGTTTATACAAATGACAGAAAATTAGTTATAAAAAATATAGTGACTTGTGAAACCCATCAAGAAATTGTTGAAACTATCTTAAAGAAGAATTAGTATGAAAGAAGAATTAGTTTTAACGATTAAAAAATTTGTATACTATTACTTTGATGTATTTGATTATCGAGGAAAGAAGGCTATTGAGTCTGTTTTTGAAATAACTAAAAACGAAGAGCAGCGATTTGATAATTCTAAATATACTATTGGAATTGTAAAAGAAAAATGGCATTTGCATAGTGATTATATTTCAGCCTGCAATGAATTAAGAGTGTCCTACAAAGTTGTAGATTTTTTTTCCCATGATTGGTATGAAAAAATAATTGATGCAAAAATTGATGTGTTAATTTCTAGACCTTCGGTTCAGTTTTCCCCGTGGAAAGATATGTTTGACAATCGATTGCATATTCTTCAAAGGGCTTCTAACATTAAAATACTACCTAATGTTGAATCTCTTTGGCTTTGGGAAAGTAAATTAAGAACTCTTGAATGGTTGAAATTAAACAAATATCCTCATCCAAAATCTTATGTTTTTTATGAGTTGGAGGATTTATATAAGCAAAGTAGAGGGTTTAATTATCCAATAGTTTATAAAGCTAGTAGTGGCTCAGGTTCATCTGGAGTAAGGATAGTAGATAATATTGGTGATTTAGAAAAATTAGCTAAAAAAGTTTTTTACAGAGGTATTCGTACATATAGGCAGCACAAATTAGATAAAGAATTTGGTTATATGATATTGCAAGAATATCTACATAATGTAAAAGAATGGCGCATAATCAGAATAGGTGATTATTATTTTGGTTTTGAAAAAATTAAAAGCGGTGATTTTCATAGCGGTTCTCATGTTTTTGGATATGGAATGCCGCCAATTAAATGTTTAGAAATATCAAAACAAATTACTGATAAATATAAATTCCTTTGTATCTCGATTGATATTTTCATTACAGATGATTCATGTGTATATATAAATGAGCTCCAACCTTATTTTGGGCAAAAAGATGACAGGGAGTTGTTGATAATAAATGATGAGCCAGGTCGCTTGTATTGGGATAGCAATGAAAAAAAATGGGTGTTTGAAAAAGGTGAATATTGTAGAAATAATCTTTCTAATTTAAGAATTAGTGAAATAATAAAGAAAATAAAAAAATAAATGAAAATTTTAATATTTTTATTACGGTGGGCTTTGCCATTTTTATTAATTACTGATCTAACTTCAGAGGTATTAAGAAGTGAATTTATTTTAAATATTTCTCGTAGTATTAGGGTAACTATGTTGATTCTATTTATTATGGAGAATATTCGATTTTATCGAATTATGAGGAAATTTTATTTTTATAATTTCTTTATGTTTTTTATTTTATTTTTATTTATTTATTTACTTAAAGACGAAAATTTCACAGAAGGATTTTGGGGATATTCCAAGATTTTGTTTTGGGTATTGGGTTTAAATGTGTTGTATGCGTACAATTATAAAAGATTTTTTATATTAAAAGATTACATTGCAGTAATAAAAAAAATTATTATTATTGGCGGAATTGGTACCGTGTTTTATTTTTATTTTGGCAATATGGAAGACGAATATAATGTATTTGCGTATCTAATTCTTTTCACTATACCATCTATATTGTTTGCTTCTAAACATTTAGAATACAATAAATTATATATTTTAATTGCAATGTTTTCAATATTAATTACCTTTAAGCGTGGTGCGATAATTGCTATGTTAATTTCAATTATTATTTATTTTCTAAGTAATGCTATGTTTAGATTTAATATAATAAAGACACTAAAGTTTTTTGTTCTCGGTTGGATGTTGTTACTAATAGGGTATGGCTATTTTGGTCAACAATCTGATAGTGTTACCTCACGTTATTCCGTAGAACAGTTTGATATTGAGAATGAAAACGCTGGCTCTGGTAGAGTTGGACTGTATAGTAATTTGTTTTATGAATGGTATGATTCTGATGTCTTTGTATTTAGTGTTGGTTTTGGCAATCAAGCAGATTTATATAGAAACGAAATCGGTAGTAGAATACATGCCCATAGTGATATTCTTGGTTTTTTATATAATTATGGCATTATTGGCATGTTATTAATTCTAGCTTTATATTTTAAGTTAATTAAATTTTATATATTTCATAAAAAGAAGTCTGCAAAAAAAGACTCTATAATCATCATGGTTATATTTTCAATATTAGTTCCGGTTAACTTCTATTCTGGTGTATTTGGATCTACTGATGCATTGTATTTGTTTGCTCTTTTGCCATATCTTCAATTAGATAACAATAAAAATGTTTAAAGTGTTAATATTAACAAACCCACTAAATCATGAGGGTGGTATAGCTAATTATTATAATTTATTTTTTAAGAGTTTCAGATCAAAGGCTTTCAATATAGAGCAATTTAACATTGGATCTCGTGCTTATTTATTCTATTATCCAGCTATTAAAAGGATATTGTATCTTTTCTATTACGTGTTTGATTTATTTATGTTTATCATAAAGCTTAGTTTCGATAATAAAATAAAAATAATCCAGTTTAGTCCGTCATTAATCCCGGTACCTTTAATTAGAGATGGTATTTTTATTCTTATTGCAAAGTTATATAAAAAACAAGTAGTTATTTTCTATAGAGGGTGGAAAACACCAACATTAAAAATAATTAATTCACAATCATTTGTTAGAAATATATTCAATGCAATCTTTCAAAATAATACCTTACAGGTTGTTCTTTCAAGGTCGTTTAAAAAAGATCTTGAAAATTTAAATTCAAAGTTTATTAATACTATTAGAGTAACAACTACCGCTATTGATAAAAAGAGAATTATCATTACTAATCATAAAAATAAGAACAAAGTTATAAATGTTCTATTTCTAGGAAGGGTGCAAGACCTAAAGGGTGTTGAAGAAATAATTGAAGCTATACGACAGTTGAATGAAGAAGATAAGCTTAAATATTTTAATTTTACAATTGCTGGGCATGAGAATAAGGTTGGTTATATATCTAAGTTAATGGGGTTTTTAGATGAAGCTATTATTGCCAATAAAAAAGTAAATTTCCCAGGTAGGGTGCTCGGTATTGCCAAATATGAGCTATATGCTAAGAGTGATATATTTCTATTACCGTCCTATACCGAAGGATGTCCAAATAGTTTATTGGAGGCACTGGCCTCTGGTTTATTTTGTATTACAACGCCAGTAGGCGCAATGAAGGATTTGATAGATCCTAAAAAAAACGGGCTATTTGTTCAGGTTATGAATCACACAGATATAGTAAAAGCATTAAACTATACTTTAATGAATTACAATTATAATAGTAATAGATTGCAAAATGCTAAAAAATATTCTGAACAGTTTGATATTAAACAGCAGGTTAGATTTTTTGATGAATTATATCAAGATGTAATGAAAAGTGAAAAATAAAATATACATTATAGCGCAAACAGAATCTATTTTAACTAAACGAGGAAATAGACACCCTAATATTGCAGATTATTTAGTTAATAATGGCAGTACAATTATTTACTATACATCAAATTTCTATCATTCAGAAAAACGTTTTTTTAAAGAAACTGAAATTCTTGAAGCGAAAAAAAAAGTTAAATATAATCTAAAAGTGTTGAAAACATTAGGTTATTATAATAATATTGCTCCCCGTAGAGTAATAAACAACTTTCTTTTTTCATTATTGGTTTTTATTAAACTTGTTTTTATTGTTCAAAAGCAAGATAAAGTTTTTTTACCATCTAGGCCAGTAGAATTAATATTTTTCATGTCTTTATTGAAAAGAATTAAAGGTGTTAGAATATATCTTGATATCCAAGATATATGGCCTGACGCATTAGAAATCAAAAATAAATTTAAAAAAAAAATATTTGAAATTTATTGTAATATTTTCTTAAAACCCTCTCTAAAGTATTATGATAACTCATTAGTTGTAGCGCCATCTTTTGAAAAATGGTTGAGAAGATATGCTAAACATGTACCAGCTGTTTTTGTACCTCTGGGTTGGGAAAATGATAGATGGTTAGATGTTGATAGGAAAGTGCCAATTGATAACTCTATAGTAAAAATAGTATGTGTGGCCCAATTACAACATCAAATTGATATTATGCCAATATTGGAGGTGCTAAAGGATTATAAAAAATATCATTTAACAATAATTGGTGAAGATGGAAAGGGAGATCGTTATGCGGAAGTAATAAAATACATAGAAAAAAATTTAATTTCTAACGTAGACATTATAGGAAAAGTTACCAGGGGTGAAATGAAAAACCATCTAGAATTTATGAGTATTGGCATATTGCCAATGTTAACAACATCAATACCTAATAAAATATTTGATTATATGGCATGTGAATTACCAATTATTGTATTAGGTGAAAATGACAGTTCACATTTTGTAGTTCAGAATGAAATTGGCTGGTCGTGTGATTATAATTCCAATAGTTTACTTATGTTATTAGAGAATATAACGGAAGTAAGTATAAGTAACAAAATAAGTAAATTAAAATTAATTAAATGTAATTATTCTAGGAATCATTTACATAAAGAAATTAAGGCGGCACTAAATATATGAATCAACTTACACAAAAATTAGGATCAGGCGAAATGAAAATACAAGAAATTCCTTACCCACAATTAGGAAAAGGAATGGTAATTGTTAAAACCCATTACTCTATTATTAGCGCAGGCACAGAAGCTTCAACAGTTCAGGCGGCTCGCAAAAGTTTATTAGGTAAAGCAAAAGAACGCCCACAACAAGTAAAGCAAGTGTTGGATACATTTATTAAGCAAGGGCCTGTACAAACATATAGAGCTGTAATGAAAAAGCTAGATGCTTATTCTCCATTAGGTTACAGCAGTGCTGGCGAGATAATTGAAGTGGGCGAGGGAGTATTAGAGTTTAAAATTGGCGATAAAGTGGCCTGTGCTGGTGTAGGTTATGCTAGCCATGCTGAGGTTGTATCTGTGCCTACAAATTTATGTGTTAAATTAGATGAGTCAGCTAATTTAAAAAATGCAGCATATAACACTTTGGGTGCTATTGCTATGCAGGGCGTAAGGCAGGCAGACATGCGCTTAGGTGAGTCTTGTGTGGTAATAGGCTTGGGTCTATTGGGTCAGTTAAGTTGTTTAATACTCAAAGCATCTGGAGTCCATGTTGTTGGTGTTGACGTGTCTCGAATTGCTGTTCAACAGGCTGTTGATAATAAAATTGTGGATGTTGCTTATACAAGAAATACTGCTGGTATTGAAGATAAAATAGACAATGAAACGAATGGTATTGGGGCTGATGCTGTAATTATTGCTGCAGCAACAGCAAGCTTGGATCCTATTAATTTTGCGGGTGTAATAGCTAGAAAAAAAGGAAGTGTAGTTGTTTTGGGTGCTGTTCCAACAGGTTTTGATAGGGACCCTGATTGGTATATAAAAGAGCTAGAATTAAAAATGGCTTGTTCATATGGGCCAGGTAGATATGATTTGAATTATGAAGAGAAGGGTGTTGATTACCCTGTTGCTTATGTAAGGTGGACAGAAAAGAGAAATATGGAAGCATTCCAACATTTGTTAAAAACAAAGAAAATAGATATTGATTACCTGTCAACGCACGAATTTTCTTTTGAAGATGCTCCAAAAGCATTTGATTTAGTGGTGAATAAGACAGAGCCATTTATAGGAATAGCCCTAAAATATAATACCTCAATAGTGCATTCCAAAAAAGCCATTAAAATTACTTCAAAAATTAAAAAAGAAGATATAAATATATCATTTATTGGGGCAGGTAGTTATGCACAAGGGAGTCTCTTGCCAAATATGTCAAACCTGGAAAATACAAGCAAAGTGGGTGTTTTAACTAACAACGGCACAACGTCTAAAAGGGTTGCAGAGAAGTTTAAATTTCAATTTTGCGCTGCAAATGAAGAGGATGTTCTAGATTCAAGGACGAATACCCTGTTTATAGCCACACCCCATAGTTCCCATGCTTCTTATGTTTTGAAGGGGCTGGTTAATAATAAACATATATTTGTAGAAAAGCCTTTATGTTTAAACGAAATAGAATTGGATCAAATTATAGAAGCGCAAGCATCATCATCTACTGCTGTTATGATAGGCTTTAATAGGCGCTTCTCTCCACTTACTTTAAAAATGAAAGATGCTATGGGCAATGATCCTATGACAATGATATATAGAGTTAATGCAGGTTCAATACCAAAAGATAATTGGATGCAAGACATGGAACTAGGTGGCGGAAGAATTGTGGGAGAAGTTTGTCATTTTATTGATTATTTAACTTATATAAATGGAAGTTTGCCAACAAAAATATCTGCAGCTGCATTACCTGATATGAATAACTTAAATGATACGTTGAATATTTTAATTCAGTTTGAGAATGGATCAACAGGTGTTATTGCCTATTATGCAAATGGATCAAAGAATTTATCAAAAGAATATGTTGAAGTATTTTCTTCGGGGATAACAGCAATATTAAAAGATTTCAAAGAACTTATAATTTATGGCAAAGGTAAGCCAACTAAGGTAAAAATTTGGAATCAAAATAAAGGTCAAAAAGAAATGGTAAAATCTTTTGTAGAATCAATTAAAGATACGGGAGATGCACCTATACCTTTTAGCGAAATAGTTGCAGTTACAAAAGCAAGTTTTAGAGTATTAGACTCTCTCAAGCAGGGTGGAAAGCAAGTGCATATTTAAAAAGATGAGAGAAAGTTTTTTAAAATTAATAGCTTATTGTAAAAAAGAGCAATATATGGGATGGGACCCCTATGATGGTTTAAATTCAAAAGTTTTTCAATATACCCCGTTAAAAAAATTGGGCTTTGTAAGATTATTATGGATTCAGTTGTTTAAAAGAAACCCTATTAATTTTCGCCCACTGTTATTGATCCCTAAACAGCATAACGCAAAAGGAATTGCTTTATTTTTAAATGCTTATTGTAATTTATATAAATTACAAGAAGAAATTCTACTTGATTTAGATTTAAGTAAGAAAGAATGTCTATCTGAAATAGATAAATTAACAGAGCTATTAATTTCATTAAAATCAGTAGAGTACTCCAACTCTTCTTGGGGTTATAATTTTGCTTGGCAAGCAAGGTTATTATTCCTATTTCCAAAGGGGACGCCTACAGTTGTAGCAACTAGTTATGCCGCACACGCTTTATCCAATGTGTATGAAATCACAAAGAACAAACTAATACTTAAGGAAATAATATCTTGTGGAGATTTTATTTTAAATAATCTAAATAGGACCAAAAAGAAAAGAGGCTTCCTTTTTTCTTACTCTCCTTTAAATGGGAATAATACAGTATATAACGCCTCTCTTTTAGGATCTAAAACATTGTCTTTTTGCTATAAATATACTAGAGAAGAAAAGTATAAGACAGCTGCGCAACAATCAGTTTTTGCTTGTATTGATAAACAGAATGAAGATGGATCTTGGTTTTATGGAGAGTTGGATGTGCAAAACTGGATTGATAGTTTTCATACGGGTTACAATCTAGATGCATTGGCATATTATTCAATAAATTGTAATGATGATACAGTAAAAGATGTTATTAGTAAGGGTTTAGATTATTATGTTAATAATTTCTTTTTAGATGATGGTACACCTAAATATTATCATGATAATATTTATCCAATCGATATACATAGCCCAGCCCAATTATTTGTTACCTTGTCAACATTAGAAAAATATGAGGAATATAAAGATTTGTGTAATAAAGTAATGATCTGGACATTGGATAATATGCAGGATGAAGAAGGATATTTTTATTATCAAAAAAAGAAATACTTCACATCAAAAATTCCATATATGCGTTGGAGTCAAGCTTTTATGATGAATGCAATGTCCTATTATTTATTAAATAACAACAAGGGGTTAGAAAGTTGAAAAATGTATATATAAATGGTTTGCGAATTTATGCACCTTCTTCCTTTGAAGAAATAATTGATTTTGTTAGTATTGAGCCTAAGATACTAGTGGCTATAAATGCAGAAAAGATATATCATGCGACTGAAATAACTAGAAGTATTGTTAATAACAATATTGGTTATCCCGATGGGATTGGCGCTGTATATGCAATGAGAAAAAAAGGGCTGCAACAAGAAAATAGAGTTCCTGGTTGTGATCTTTGGCTTGTTATGATTGAAAAACTTCAATCAAATAAATCTTTTTACTTTGTTGGCGCAAAACCTGCTGTTATTAAAGAAACCGTAGCTAGGCTAGAGAAACAATTTCCTAAAATTAATATATTAGGTTTTTGCGATGGTTACTTCAAAACAGACAAAGAAAAAGAAGATTTAATTAATAACATTGTAAAAGTAAAGCCAGATGTAGTTTTTGTTGCCATGGGCTCTCCAAGGCAGGAAATGCTTATGGAGGAAATGTACAATAATCACACAGCAATATATCAAGGTTTAGGTGGTAGTTTTGATTTGTTTGTAGGTGTTGTTAAAAAAACACCAATGTTTTTACAAAATAATGGTTTTCATTGGCTCTACAGAGCTTTACAGCAACCATTTCGTATCAAGCGTCATTTGGCGCTATTTAAATTTTTATTTAATTTGTATTTAACAAAGAAATATTAATATGAAAATAATCTCTATAGTAGGGGCAAGACCTAATTTTATAAAAATAGCTCCTTTTATACATGAAATAGAAAAATATAACGCAATTAATACTAATAAGATTGAGCATCTACTAGTTCATACCGGTCAACATTATGATGATAGAATGTCAAAAGCATTCTTTAACGCGTTAAATATTCCTACAGCTGATATTAATTTAGGAATTGGAAGTGGCTCGCATGCTGAGCAAGTAGGCTGCACTATGATCGCTTTTGAAAAAATACTACTAAAAGAAAAAACGGATTGGATTGTAGTGGTTGGAGATGTAAATGCAACACTTGCCTGTTCAATAACTGCAAAAAAATATCATATAAAAGTTTGTCATATTGAAGCCGGCCTAAGGTCTGGTGACGAAAAAATGCCGGAGGAGATTAATAGAATAGTTACCGATCGGTTGTCAGATCTCTTACTTGTTCCAGATAAATTATCTGGCGAAAACCTTAAAAAAGAAGGTGTACATGAAAATAGAATCACCTTTGTGGGTAATATTATGATTGACACATTGGAGGTTAATATGGCAAGATCAGCCAAGCTAAATATTTATAATATTATTAATAACAATTTATTAGAGAAACAGGCTCATCACTATAAAGCTCTCGAAGAGTATGCTCTTATTACAATGCATCGCCCATCAAACGTTGACACTAAAAAAATACTCCAACCATTAATAGAATTCTTTTCAAATGAAATAACTAAAGATATTCATCTTATTTGGCCTATTCACCCCCGTACGCAAAATCGTTTAAAAGAGTTTGGTTTGTGGGGTAATTTGCTTAACAACGATAAGATTATTTTATTACACCCTATCGGTTATAACGAAATGATAAAACTAAATATGAAGGCGAGATTTATTCTAACAGATAGTGGAGGATTGCAGGAAGAAAGTTGTGTTTTGGGCACACCTTGTCTAACGTTGCGTTGGAATACTGAACGCCCAATAACATTACTTGAAAATGGCGGTACATCGATTCTTGTTGGTAATAACATAGACAGGATTAGAAAAGAGTATAACTATATAAAAAATGTTAAAATTTGCCCGGAAAGACCTGAATTATGGGACGGGAATACTGCAAAACGTTGTGTTAACGCTATTGTTGATTATGGAAAGTAAAAGATATTTGTTGAAACAATTCCCATTATTTGTATTATTGTTTTTGTAGTATTTAATCTATAGTTTTAAAGGGTAGTAATACTATTGACGATTTAGACACTGTAAAGGCAATGATAATGTTACTTAACTAAATATATTGTTAAAAAAGATGATCAGCTAATTTGTAGATTGTAATGATTAAATATTTAATAACAGGATCAACTGGATTCATTGGGAGTCGACTACTTGGGTTATTGCGCGCCAAGGAATGCGATGTTAGATTACTTGTTAGATCAAAACTGAATGATTATGAAACAGTTGTATGTAATTTGGGGCAAGACAAAATACCTAAGAATGCTTTGGAGTTTGTAGACACTGTTTTGCATATTGCTGGTTTTGCGCATGATTCTCGAGATGCAAGTAGTGTTGCAGATCTTTATCAAAAGGTGAATGTAGATGCTACAGCTGAGCTAGCTGAGTTGGCAGTCAAAAGTGGTGTAAAACGATTTGTTTTTATTAGTAGTGTTAAAGCTGGAGGGGGGCTAACTTCCGGCAAGTGTATCAATGAGTTTGATCAGAATGAGCCTGAAGGTGTTTATGGTAAAAGTAAACGAGAGGCAGAGTTAAAGCTATTAAAAATAGGTAACGAATCTGGCATGCATGTGTCAATTATTCGCCCCTCATTGGTTTACGGTCCAGAGGTTAAGGGTAATTTAAAATTAATGTTAACGGGAGTTAAGAAAGGCTGGTTTCCGCCTTTGCCTGAAACTGGTAATAAAAGATCGATGATTCATGTAGATGATTTAGTACGAGCAATCTTATTGGTAGCTGATGATGATCGTGCCAATGGAGAAGTGTTTATCGCAACAGATGGCACGCCTTATTCTTCTCGTGAGATTTATAATGCTATGTGCAGTGTGACAGGTAAATCAGTTCCAAAATGGAGTGTTCCAAAAATTCTGTTCGATATTGCTAGAATGGTGAATCCTGGTATTAAATATAAAATTAACAAGCTATTGGGTGATGAGTGCTATTCTTCTGCTAAATTAGAGGCGCTTGGATTTAAAGCTAAAAAATCTTTAAAGGATATGAATGAAACGAGCTTTTGATTTGTTTGCCGGTGTAATATTATTGTTATCGCTGGTGATTATATTGCTATTCATTGCCATTGCAATTCGACGAACATCTAAAGGATCAGCTCTTTATTGGTCTGATCGTATTGGTAAAAATAATAAAATTTTTAAAATGCCAAAGTTTAGATCGATGTTGACAGATACTCCTGCTGTAGCAACCCACCTATTAGATAATCCAGATGCCTATTTATCTCCGATTGGTGGTTTTTTACGCTCAACTAGTTTAGATGAGCTACCGCAACTATTTTCAGTTTTAAAGGGCGATATGAGCTTTGTAGGGCCGCGTCCTGCTCTATTTAATCAAGAAGTTTTAATTACTCTACGCACTGAAAAGGGAGTGGATAAGTTATTGCCTGGTATCACTGGCTGGGCACAAGTTAATGGAAGAGACGAGTTGTCAATTCCTGATAAAGTTGAATTAGATGTAGAGTATTTAAAGCGTCAATCCTTTTGGTTTGATATGAAGATCTTATGGATGACCTTCTTAAAGGTTATAAAGAGAGATGGTGTGAGCCATTAGTAAGGGCGGCGGTTGTGTTAAATTAGATTGTCGATTTTCTGTAGTCAGTTAATAATCAGCCAGTTGCTATCATTCCAGCTTTGAAGGTACCTCATTGCACTAGTTTCTGATTTCCAGCCACCTCTAAGCATAATTTTCTCAAGCGGGATATTTTTGTTTAATAGATCAAGTGCAGCACCAACTCTAAATGAGTGGCCTGATAGCTCTCCAATTTGATTCAGGCCAGCCTGCTTTTGAAGACTCTTTAAAATATGGTTAATAGATGCAGGTGTGAGAGATGGGTTAGTAGATAGATTTCGTTTAAAGCTTCTAAGGATATAACCACTATCTTGATCAATTGCTAGTGACCATTTTGAAATCATCCCAGATAATTCTCCAGATATTGGAATTGTTTTCCCTTGATTGTACTGATCAGTTTTAGAGTGTCTCAGTAGGAGTGCATGCTTATGATTACCGAGATGCTGCAAGTCTTCAAATTTGAATTGACAAATTTCTGAGCGACGGCGCATGGTTTCATAACCGAGTTGTAAAAGCAGTTTGTTTCTGAGGCCGGCAATATCGTCAGAACAAACATCTTTGAGTTTGGTTAGAATATCATAAGTTAGAGGTGTTGCTTGTTTTTGAGGTTTTCCAAATTTTCTTCGAAGTTTTTTGATGGTAAGTATTACTACAGGTTCTTTTGCAGGGTTGATGCTTTTAGTGAGATTAAATATACTGCTAAGGCTGGCCACTCGTCTTTGGATTGTTGCAACCGTTAGGTTCTCACCCATCTGTAGAATGTAGTCTGCAAATTTATCTTCATGAATATTTAGTGGATCATATTGATATTTATGACACCAGATGGAATAATGCATATAATCTGATCTATAAGATCTAATTGTATTGGGTGCATAAGCACCCTCTAAAGAATCGAATAGGAGATTTATTTTATGCATTTTAATTCCAAGTGGTATTTTAAGAACCATTATATACTATTTTTATGATTTCGTCTAAGCAAATAAAAGCTGCACGTGCGCTCCTTGGTTGGAAGGGTAAAGATCTTGCCGATAAGAGTGGTGTTGGAATTACAACATTAAGAAGATATGAAACTCAAGATGGAATACCCAATGCAAACAAGTTTGTCATTAAAGCTATTAAAGGTTGTCTTGAAGAGGCTGGAATAGTATTTTCTGGAGACCCTGTTAAAAGCCCGGGTGTGATATTAAATCAAAAAGACTAGTTAGATGCTTTTCGTCTTTTCTGTAATTCAAGCAACTCTCCAAGTGTTTTAGAAAACTGCCTTTCATCCGCGGTTCGATAGCGTTGGATAAGGCTTAATTTTTGAGTATCAGGCGTTGCAGCATCTTTTATTTGTTGAATGCGATGGTCTAAATCTTTAAGGACGAGTTGAGCCGGTATATCTCTAACAAGACTACGAGCAAGCTTAGTAAGGTATTTCTGTAGAGATGAGGATGATATTTTATGATTACTTTCTACAAATTCTTCGTTAGATAGTGATGTATTTTCATCAGATTTACCTTCCTCTACTATAACAATTTTAATTATTTGATTAGCTGGTTGATTAGTTTCTAGAGAGATGAAGTCACACAAGTTAAGCTTTTCATTAGTGCATTTTTTTATAATTACGCTGGCAATAATAGGCATATTATCTTCTACGTAAGCCCAACTTGAAATATTAGCAATATGCTGAGGAGCGATTTCTTTTAGAGCGAGAATTTTTTTTGTAAATGTATAAGAGTCGAACTGCCAGCCTACGAAAGAGGCATTGTGTGCCTCTTGAATTATTATTTCATTACCATTGCTAAGACTTTTGATTGACTCTTCTGGGGAGCCTACCTCGCTACTGGCCAGATCAAACATGGAATTTTCAACTTTCTGAGTGCGCATCAGTCTTACGGTGCACTCAGCCATTTTTGAGATTAGGATATTTTCAATGGAACTTTATGGGTCAAAATCAACTATTAAATTTTTAACAGTCTCGTCATAAAGAGACTGTTCATTGACATTTAACCAGCGCCTTGCGGTTAACCCGTGAGTGGTTGAGTTGCGACTAGAGATAGCCTTGCCTTCGTCAGTTTTTGGGCCATTGCTGTTTTTATTTTTATTAGACATGATTTTGAAGTTATAATTGAACTATTAACTTATTGTAACTGGATTTATAAAATTATATGCTTGTAATTAACCTTTTTACGAAACGAACTGACTACTGATAAATGCCCTTATCGTCTTTAAAAGAAACTTTTAAATAAACCCTAGCATGATATACTCTGTATATATAATAT
>Ga0209142_1000547_pt1 | contig 25645 bp, 23 predicted proteins | sample SaaInlV_120m_DNA_FD_184678 | JGI IMG/M metagenome (GOLD analysis project Ga0209142, IMG submission 184678) | Marine microbial communities from expanding oxygen minimum zones in the Saanich Inlet - Saanich Inlet SI074_LV_200m_DNA (SPAdes) (version 2) | ecosystem: Environmental > Aquatic > Marine... | reverse complement strand
AACCACACTCCGTCAGGGTGAATTTATGAGAAAATCCTTGACAAAAAACAGCACTACAACTGATACTAACAGAGTGATTTTTTCCTCAAGAAATCACATAAAAACAACACAGGAAATTGTCTTATTTCCCCCCGTTTTCTGTCCAACGATTGGGGGTAGGTTCAGAGAGATCGCGGCTATTTATTGAAAGAGAGTCGCCAACCCTACCAACAGTATGTGAATCGCGGGTATTTCACCTGGAGGCCCAGCAAAGAAAAATACGGGGGGAAACCCAGACACACTCTCCTAATTACCCCTCGTGGCAAAGTTTGGTTAACTGATAAATACCTGAAATATCTAAATAACAATCTGGAGGCTGCATAGCAATGTAATAGTGTGTACTATACACACAATGAAAAGCAGAGAGGTAATCAGGCATCTTGAGGCTGATGGTTGGACTATCCACCACATCAAAGGTAGTCACCATCAGTTCAAGCACCTGTCCAAACCCGGCAAGGTCACCGTGCCCCATCCGAAGAAGGACATACCTACTGCGACCCTGAGATCTATATACCGGCAAGCCGGTTGGGAGTGGCCACCATGAAATACCCGATTGTGATTCACAAAGATGACGATAGTGATTACGGCGTAACCGTTCCCGACTTGCCGGGGTGCTTCTCTGCAGGCTTGACCATCGATGAGGCAATTGACGAGGCCAAAGAAGCGATTGAGTGTCATGTTGAGGGGATGCTGATGGATGGTGACCCTATCCCCTCACTGCAGCCGATTGAGTCTCACAAGACTGAATACTCGGGCGGTATCTGGGCGATAGTTGATATTGATCTCTCAAAATTATCTGGCAAGAGCAAGCGGATCAATATCACACTACCGGAAAGAATCCTCACCGTCGTGGATTCAGCAGCATCCCGAGAGGGAGAGTCGCGCTCTGGGTTTCTGACCCGTGCAGCATTGGAGTATATGGAGCATCATCCCGCTGCATAGCAGTCGCAGACCGCCGCACAAGGCTTAGGAGGCGCAAGTACAGGGAGAACAGCCGGAAAACGCCTCACAACCCCAATGCGGCAGTCTGATGGGGGCGTTCTGCCTCCATTGCCCCCCCTAACCAGTGCGGCTACCGTGTTATCAACTGTCTATTTGCTCCATCTTTCACTTGTTCAATGGCATCTTGGAGGCTCAACCCATTGCAGCGCAACCGTGCGACCCGCCGCATAAAACTTCGATAAGATAGCCCTAGCCCGACTGATATTTCTCTAATTGTGTTCATTTGCTCTCTATTTTTCAATTCTGCATTTCTCTGAAATGTAATTTTGGCTGAATTGTAGCGCCGAAAGATCGACTCTGCTTTCTCCAAACGGGCAAGTGAGACCGATAATCATAAGAAACCCAGCGAGTGGCTGCGTGACTGATGTGAGGAATGAGATGGTTATTCAGCTCAGAGTGAATGGTGTGCGCCAGTAGCGGATGCTTACTGAAATTTACTCATCAAGTTCCCAAGAGCAATTCCGCAAATCACCCCGATTGTGTTGGCTGCAAAATCAAGCCACTCCCCATACCGATTTACAGATGGTTGTAGCAACTCAATAGCACCACCGTAAGCTATGAAAGATAGCGCAATCAGCAGCCAGTTTTCTGGTTTTTGCAGTGCCGCAGGGAACATGAGAGCAGCATAGGCAATCAGGTGGTGTGTTTTATCACTCCCTGGGACAGAGGGCAGATTTTCAAGCGGCCAAAGAGACAAGGCTGTGATTGTGAAGAGTATGATTACTGTAATACGTAGCCAGTTATTTCGGGTTAGTGTTAACAGAGAAATCACAACCATCGCCCCACTTGTGATTTGTAGTCTTGGAATCGATCACCAAACTCAGCCTCAAGATACTTCTCTTCCGGTACAGCGATCATTCTATCCAGCACCAGCCATAGCCCAATTGTCGCCAGTAGCAACCATACAGACTGAAACAATATTGTAGTAGCCAGCAGGAGCACCACCAGAGCCAGATACATAGGGTTCCTAGTGAATCGGTAGGGGCCACTCCTCACAATCGTAGAAGTCGGCTCCTTGAGGCTGTGGGTGGTGTTGAGCTTATGGAAGGTGATGATCGCCCAGATGGCTGTCCCGCTGGAGAGCAGTGATATGAGGATTGCTGCAATCCTGTATGGGGTGGAAGCTATAGTGAGGCCATCCCCCAACAGGTAGTCTAGCAACAAACCAATACCCAGAAAGGTGAAGAAGATCCAAGGGGGTCGGGGTAGCTTGATGGGTTGGTGGTTATAGCTGGTCAATATACATCCTGTGATAACTTGTAGCCGTATATGACACTACCGGTCACCATCAATGGAGTGAAGAAGATCCAACAAAGAATGAACACTGCCCAGCCTTTGACTCCAGCGTGGCTCGCCCATGCGATTAAACCTCCAGTGCCTGTCAGGAAGTACCTGAAGAAGAAAACTAACACCACCAATGCAGATGCACCTACTATGGCTAAGATCAGCTGGATCATTGCCTAATTGCACCTAGGTAGACAACTGAAGTGTTGCCAACCATCTCAGTATTGCGCTCAATCCCCTCGGGGACGTGGATAGCTTGGCCTAGTTTCATAGTCTAGCAAACTCAGAATTAACTCCGCATATCTTCGGAGTTAGCTATTTACCTGATCCTTGAGAGACTTCCCAGCCTTGAACGATGGAACACGGGATGCAGCAATCTCAATGGTTTCACCAGTCTGAGGGTTACGCCCCTTGCGTGCTGCTCGTTCTGATATCTTGAAGGTTCCGAAGCCAGGTAACTGGATAGGGTCACCGTTATTCAACGTATCACCTACCAGCGTTGTGAAGGTATCAAGCATTGCCTTTGCATCTTTCTTACTTACCCCGGCACCCTCTGCAATCTGGTCCACCATCTCTGTTTTGTTCATACTGGTTACTCCTGTAGTTGGTATTGATGGCCTGTAGTCTACCAGCACAGAAGACAGCCGCTGAATCTGATTTGGATTCAGTAATGCAGGATCTGCATTAGTGGTGACTTTCATCATTAGTAGGGGGTATGATCATTCAAGCCGCTGACATTTCCGCACCTTTCAATTGGTGTATCCAGATCAGAAACATGGGTTAATTTCGCAATTGACTGATTTATATACTGACGCAAGATTTGCGTCAGCAGAAGAATCAATGACTTGCAGATTGCGCTTCGCATCCTGCCATACCAGCTCAATAATGTCGCTTTGCTCTATGTACTGCGGGTATGCTTCAATACTGCGGATTAGACGCATGAAGTTTTTGGAAATTGAACTACCGGAAGGAAGGTTAGCTGGTCACTCAACTTCCCAACGGCTCAACTTGGGAATCTGCCTTGTCAGCAACCACGCAATTGGTCGCCACCACCCGTTCTCTACCATTCGGTCAATGACGAAAGCTTGGTACTCACTTACATCATTTGTCTGGTACGTAAACTCGCCTTTCAGATAACAGAGAGAGCAGTATTTGTCTGATTCAGAGTTGTCAGATTCGGTCCCATAGGTAACTTTTGAACTACTCATTGGAATTCCGCAGCTCTGGCATTGAGGCCCTTTTCCCATACTTATTCCTTCCTACTTTTGAGGCTTGTCTCTGTTACCTGTTGGTGTTGGTTATCTTGGTGATCAATTTCAAAGGTTTTACCAAATCCAGCAACAGGATGGAGAGGATTGTTTTCATGTGACCGATAGTGCCGTGACAGGGTGAGCAGTGCAACTGTTGAAGTGTTACAGAATATTACATAATGACTGCCAATGATTGTTGTAACATACTGAAATGTTACAAAATATTTCACTGTGCTGGTATTGATTCTGCAGGGCAACCCTTCTCATAATGCTCTTCATGGAAGAGATCCACAAGCTACCATTTGCAACGATTATCAAGCTGCGCTCAGATATTGCTGAGCTGGTTATTGATGGCGATATTGAGGTGAACCTTCAGATGCTGGGGCTCATTCATGAGTGGCTCCTGAATAATCTGGATGAATCATTTTCCGTTATGGTGAACCGGATCAACTCCTACTCGTATGCCCCAGAGGCACATCCATACATTGGGTCACTTAAAGGGCTCAAAGCCATAGCTGAAGTGGTCTACTCATCAGCCACAGAAATGGTGGTTAAAGATTTGGCGAGCTATCCACGTGAGTACCCTTGGAATGTGAAATGTTTTTCTGCTAGACAGCCTGCGCTAGAGTGGGTGACTGCCCAGTAGGATAAGCCTTGATTTTTGGGTGTTAATTACTCTATGAGCCCCTACAATCAGAGTATGGGTACATTGATTCTACTTGCAAGCTCTATTGGTCTGTTTGTGATGCTGGTTATGTTATTTCAGTATATCGAACGTTGATACAGAGCAATAGAGAGCTTCTACTTCCAGACGTAGACTCTGGGGTGGTCTTGTGCGCTTGATCAGTTTCTCATTACTGTAAAATTTCACTAGGAATCCACTTCAGGTATGCTGTAAATCATGCGGATAGTTTGTTTCTCAGATACCCACGGGTATCACGAAAAAGTGGAGATTCCTGATGGAGATATTTTGATCCATGCGGGAGACTTCAGTAGGCGTGGCTCAACCTCAGAACAAGAGGCGTTTGACGTATATCTGGGAGGATTGCCCCATACCCACAAGATTGTGATTGCCGGTAACCATGACTGGTCGCTGGAGGATGTAGATGATCCAGAGAGCAGATTTCACAATGCCGCCTATCTGCAAGACAGCAGTATCACCATCGATGGGGTGAAGTTTTATGGGGCACCCTGGCAGCCAGAATTCTATAACTGGGCCTTCAACCTTCCAAGGGGAGAGCCGCTGCGAGAGAAGTGGTCACAGATCCCGAATGATACTGATGTGCTGATTACTCACGGGCCACCCCATGGCGTACTGGATAGAGTGAGTAGAGGAGAGCGGGTTGGCTGTGAGGACCTGCTGGAGGCCGTACAGCGTGTTCAACCTCAGCTCCATGTCTTTGGTCATATCCATGAGGATTATGGGCAGGTGGAGAGAGGAGGGACGGTATTCGTCAACCCTTCTACCTGTAATGCGGTGTATCGGCCAGTCAACCCGTGTGTGGTAGTTGATATTTGAATAGTGTCAAATGTGGATATTGTTTTTGATGAGATAGGTAACAGATTAAGTTTTGCTTCTGCGACTAGAAAACAGTAACTTATTAAAGAAGGTTAAGTTTTGCTGAAAACATATATCCTTTTTACAGAAAAACAATTGGTTACCTACTAAACCTGATTTGATTTATTGTGTGGTTTCGTAATGCGGCGTGATTCAAGGTGTAAACGGGCTTCTCCCCATAGCCTGTGGATAACCGTGTGGGCAACTCTATTGTGACAGCCTAATGACAGGAAATACTCGTGGGTTAAGCTGTATGCGTAAAAAATAGGCAGTGCTTCTGTGAGGGAATTCAGCAGTGCAGAATCTGCGTCAGTGGTACCCCTTTGAATGAAATTAGCAGGTGTGCACTCTTCTGTATCGATGTTCACCAGTTTTGGGGATAGCTCAAGCGGCTAACTTTTCAGCGTCATAAAGTGTTAGTGCTGTTTGAAGTAGTTGAATGACTCTTCAGCTGACATTGGGTGAATTCTTGAGTGGCATCCATAGTAGGCTGTGCTCTGCTCAATTTTAGCCTTCTCCAGTTCGCCCCTATACTGCTGGAGGTGCTCTTTCTCTAGGTCAGCATCAATCGAGACAGGAATCTCATCGCATACCTCCTTGCGGACTATTCTTGTGATTTGCTCACAGGAAGAGGTTTTCTTGCCGTCCTTCTCAACAGAGGTGCATTTCACGTCAGGCTGACTGATAAAAACAGTTCGGCATGAGGTATGAATCCGATAGCCTCGTTCTAATGCCTGCATAGTGTTATCGATCTTGGATTGCAGGTCAGACACTACATCTTTGTGTTGATTGACTAGGGTATCTCTATCGCAAACGAATTGGGCACGGGTATTGGCATCCATCCGCTGAAAGTCTTTCAGAGAAGTGCAGCCAGAGACCAAAAGGGCGGCTGATATGATAAAAGTTGATGAGATTCTCATAGGTATTGATACTGCCCTGATAGGAGCTGCAGTGCAACTGAAGGAATATGACAAAAGATTTCCGATGAACGCTGGTATGATTTCCGTCATGAACAAATCTGATCTCATTGAACGCCTCTACCTCAATAGTGAACTCTCTCAGGGGGATGCTGCGGCAGCGGTGAGCACTATCATCAACACCATGCAGGTTACTCTGGGGAACGGAGGGAGAGTTGAGATCCGTGGGTTTGGTGCCTTCTCACTGCATGAGCGCAAGGCACGTACAGGGCGCAATCCCAAGACTGGTGAAGCAGTTGAGATACCCACCTGTTACAAGGCTCACTTCAAGCCGGGGAAGGAGTTGCGGGAGCGGGTTGATAAAAGGTAAAGTCTACTCACTTCTATACATATAGTAGCCGCCTCCAGCATCTATTGACTGGATACTATTTAGGAATTCTGGTGTTCCTTCAATATGTGCAAGCCACCTGTTATTACGGCTGTCCCAAGTCCAAATAGACTCAATATTGTTTGCATTGATATAAGTTGGTAGATCACTAACTTGAATGGGAGCAGAGATTAAGTTCCATCCTGCATGAAGTGTTACTTGATCAGAAGTTAATACACCACTTATTGCTTTTGAAATCGGGTCGATTGTTGTTACATTGACCCAGTATCCTTGTAGTGGATTGAAAGAGGTTATGTCCTGTAATTGAGGAAGAACCCCAGCAATTGCTCCTTCCCAATTGCCTTGATCACTTAGAGTCCAGAGTGAGTCAATGTAGGATTCAGACAGTAATGAGGCTACAGTAATGGCATTGCCAAGCTCTGTTACAGGGGTTCCTACATAAGGGAGTGATAATAAATTCCAGCCATTGTGCAACGTATAGGTTATTTCGGTTTTAACAGGTCTTAGATACGCAGCTCCGTCATCAGCAATATAGCGTTGCCCCATCCCTTCAGGGGTGAAAATGCGTGTTGTATCAGTTAATGATATTGGACTGTCGGAGTTTTGCTCTATAGTTGTAGATTGAGCTATTAATGATAGCAGTGCTGGTGAGAGGATTGACTCTGCACCAGCCTCTCTAGACAGTGCAATTCTTGTAATTGATTCAATATTCTCAATGCCGGGGGGCAGAACACTAATTGTCGTGCTCCAGCCAGATGGCAGCCCCTGTATGTTCGACGCAATAGATATCTTGTTGCTATGTTTTAAATCTAGCCTCATTGCACCAATTGCTAGAGTTGGTGTTATATTGATTTCTAGTTTCCCTGTTTGATTAGAGCTTAGTGTGATATCGCTGATAGCTAATGAGGTTGGTAAGTCTACGGTGTTAGGGTCAGTGCCTAATGTGAACTCAGTCAAGTCATCCACACCATCTTGATCTGTATCAGTCCAATTAGTATTGTTCTTTCCTGCCACAGTGTATGATGAAAAGTGCTCCTGCTCCCACTTATCTGGCAGGCCATCTTGATCTGAATCAGATGAGTATTTACCGTCTGAAGGAAAAGCATCTTGTGTATCTGGTGTACGATCCCCGTCGGTGTCAGCATAAATCGTCCAGCTTACAGAAGTGCTATCTGATTGCTGAAATGAGTCTGTGACAGTTAGCTCTGCTTGATACTGCCCAGCCAAAGCCCCAGCAGCAATATTGACAATTGAGCTGTTACTGGAACTCAACGCTGAGGTAGACCCTGCAGGCTTATCAGTTAATGCCCAACGGTATGAGAGTGTTTTTCCTTCAGGATCGGAAGAAGAGCTAGCATCCAGTGTGAGGGTGTCAGTTTCTACAATGACAGTTGGTAGTGCTGAGATAGAAGCGATCGGAGGCTGGTTGTAGCTACTCTCTGCAATGTTAGTGCTTTTAAGTACCCAGACTTGGTTGTCATGCTCTGTCCAGCGCTTTACTCTGCCTAGTCCCTTTACCAGCCAGAAGACAGCACTTGTTGATGAGTTGATCGCTGTCCCTTCTATCGTTCCGGTTATTGTGAATTCAACCTTTACCTTAGCTGAGGAGAATGACCCAAGAACAGTATCTACTTGTTCAATACCGTATAACTCCGTACTTGAAGTGTAGCTAAGTGAGTAATTAGCGCTGTATGCAGGAAATGTATAAGTTGCAGTTCCTGAAAAATTGTTCTTTTGACCGGGTGACATTGTGGATGGCGCATAGGGAAGAGCTGGAGAAAAATCAACATGGTAGTCAAGGTTTCCATATCCGCTTACATATTCACTTAACCCACCTAGCCTATGGAGTTTTACTCCATCACTTGTAGTGAAATATTCTACTAATCCATCATCATCATGAAAGGGTAGAGTATCGACTCCATTGATAGGTATTAAGCTCGTCCCGATATAGCTTCGCTCAGTATTCCATGCCTGTTGTTCTTTGTTTAGTGTCCACTCATTCCCCGGATTGAAGGCAATCCAATCAGCAGTATTTACAGTGCCAGAAGCAAGCACATGGGTGTTAGTTATTAAAAGAAACGGGCTATGCACTTGACGCAAGTAACATCATTTTTTCACAGACGATGCCGACATGATGCTGGCAAAAACCCGGACATTACATGCTAATTTGCGTTAAGTGGATAGGCCGTTAAAAGAATAGTCAATAAAAGTAGTATCTTTTGCATGGTTGGTTTGCCTATCTAATAATGTTGAGCGCTACAGCCAACAAATATGATGCAAACAGGGAGAAATGCAAGCATATTTCATTATGTTACACGGGCTAGAAAAATCTAGCCCGTCAACACCCTAGGCCACCGATCATGCACAGCCCCTTCATGAGTGCAGCCATATGATGGGGGGAGCTACCTGTGCAGTGGCGTTGATGAGTATGATTGGCGAGATGCAATTCCTGCATTTCGCGCTCTGAGACTCAATATCCGCTTTTTGTGTTGACCACACATCCCTTCATCTAGTCACCCCAGCCTCAGCGAACCTCTTCCTCAAGGCAGGGGGGACAGACTCATCCAGCTTCAGCTTCTTCTCATCCAGTTTCAACAAGAGCAGCTCCAGTTCAGCCTTTGGCATTTCTCGATACCCTCCTTTATCAGAGGCAGCCTTCCACTGATGGTAAACAGTAGGCTTCTTCAGTGTCATTGTGGCTACTTCTCTGTCTGAGAGGTTGTATTCCTTTACTATTTGACGAAATTGCTCATTGGCTGGGAGATCCCAGAAACCTGTTTTAGCGCCATTCCACATGACAGCATGACGAGTCAGCCTATCTTCTGGGGCAACTCTCCAGACGGCGCAGTGATGGATCAGCTCTTTATCTCCCATCTTATAGCGTAATAACTCCAACGGTGCTGGGGGTATCTGGTCTCTCTTCCCGTTGGGACGTTGCCTAGATGCGGTCCATCCGTAAATGCTGCTTGATTGGCGGTAGGTCATCCTAGAAATGTCTTTGGCTGTCAGGTGGTATCTGTTTTTCAGTACCTCAAACCGTTGCTGGTTTGTCATGGCTTTGGGGTTCTTGCAGACCACCCTACCCGATGTCAGTTTGGTGTACTTGATTGAGTGGTTACCTCCATGGATGGAGACAGGAGCGGATACTAGCTGCTGGATAATGGCCTGCGGATTTCCCCTCAAAGCATCTGGGATCCCAGTGACCTCAACAATAGCTGGGAGTTGGTGGCGCATACTGGTTATACCAAACTCTATCTTCTCTGCAGCAGGGGGAAAGGCATCAGAGTGCAGGCGGCACTTGCCAACGGGGGTGCCAGAGGGCATTTCGCAGCCTATTTTCTCGTAATCATCGTCAAGGTCGATCAGTAGTTTCATGGTTGTTTCCTGTTAAATGGTATTGCGCATAGACAAAAATTAAGGTGTTTCAGAGGGGATACACAGCTCAACCCACCCCCCCCATAAAAACAAGAGTCACAGGTTGTCTTTGTGCGATAGTCTGTAAGGTGCTGATTTGATAGAATTGACGTTTCCTGTAAAAAGTTGGGCATAATTAATTAGGGTTACGAATAGACAAAACGGGGTGAATTAGAATTTTGCACAGTCACCCATACCTATCACCAAAACCTTATCGATAAATTAACAATCATAAGCTTAGCATTTGCTGTGGTGATTACGAAATGAGCTTATCCCATAATATTTTTATGGCAAATACTGGGAGTAATCCCATCTTCTAAACAATCAGCAGTCTATGCGGAAGTCTAATTTAGGCTTTAGCATTAGGGAGATATCACTCTTCATGGTTGTACTCTCCTCTACAGTATAAGGAAGGCTGTATTTGGGTGATTAAGTGGGAGAGCGATCCCATCATTTAATGAGCAGTTATTATTGACAGTTCTTGTGGTAATATAAGAAGCATGAACACTGTCACAAAAAAACGCACACTAGATGAGCTTTGTGCTCTAACTCAGCTCAACAAGAGAACAGTCCGGTTCTATATCCAGCAGGGGCTGGTAGATCGACCAATTGGTGAGAAGAGAGGGGCGTACTACAGTGAAACACATCTTGAGCAGCTGTTAACCATCCAGAAGTGGAAAGAGGCAGGACTCTCACTTGAGCGGATTAAAGAGTTACTCAAATTTGACCAAGGGGAACATGTCGTCCCTCCACTGAGACCAAAGCAGCCCGGTTCAGTAGAGGTATGGAGCCATATTCACATTCAGGATGGGTTGGAGATCAATATTCAGCCAGAGCGAGCCAACATGACTCCTGAGCAGCTTCGGTCATTCAGCCAGCAGGTCATGCAGCTTGCAGCTTGCAGAGCAATTCAGTGCAGATAACAAGGGAGAGTAAACCATGAGAGAAGAGATAGGGATGTACGGAGTTTACGGAGAAGCCATACCACTGCAGAAGGTGTTGGTGGGTGTTCAACTGCATGATCTGCTTTCTGAGGTCACTATCGAGCAGCACTACCACAATCGTGAGAATACCAATATTGAGGCGGTCTACACCTTTCCGTTGCCCCATAATGCACAGCTGATGGAGCTTAAACTGGATGTTGGGGAACGCTCACTGCGAGGTACGGTCTTTGAGAAGGGCGAGGCGGAAGAGCAGTATGAAGAGACTATCACTGATGGTGATACAGCCATACTGTTGCAAAAAAGAGAGGATGGGCTCTACACCATCAACTTGGGCAACTTGCAAGCGGGTGAGATTGCTGTCATCCGGTTCTGCTACGCCGAGCTGCATCAATGGCAAGGGGAGCAGTTAAGATTTTTACTACCAACGGTAATCGCTGAGCGTTACGGTGATCCCTCAACTGCTGGATTACAGCCGCATGAATATCCAAAGAGTGATGGAATGGTAGAGCATAGCTACCAGCTGTCATTAAGAATCTCAGGGCTATTGAGACAGGCACGGCTAGAGAGTCCAACCCATGCTATTCAGACCCTGGATGAGGGGGGTACTCTGCTCGTTCAGATTGCTGGTAATCAGGCTGCGATGGATCGCGACTTTGTGCTCAATTTATACCGCATTGCTCAGAACAGAGAGAGAGGCTCGCTGGTCAGTGGTGTTGACCCTTTTCAAGATAATACCCATGTATTGATGGCCTGTTTTCAGTCGCTGTCTGAATCAGCTGACAAACACCATCCAGTGAGCCTGAAAGTATTGGTTGATTGCTCAGGCTCAATGGCAGGTGACTCTATCGTGCAGACCCGAACTGCGATTGAGGAGATTTTAGGAAGACTGCAAGAGGGAGATGAGTTCAGCGTCACCTGCTTTGGTAGCCACATCAAACTCTTTAAGAGAGGAATGCTCAATGTCACTCCTCGGTCTATTGAGGCGGGCAGACATTTTGTTGAGAAGATAGATGCTGACCTAGGAGGGACCGAGCTTAGGAGCGCGTTGACTAGCACCTACGGTATTCAAGGGAGAGACAAGATAGCTTCAGATATTCTCCTCATTACCGATGGTGAAGTCTGGGAGAGCGATGAGATCTACCAAGAGGCGAGCGCTAGTGGCCATAGGATCTTCACTGTTGGTGTGGGAAGTGCCGTTTCAGAGTCATTTGTGCGGAAGATTGCACAGGTGAGTGGAGGTGCTGCAGAGCTTGTGACCCCCAATGAGCAGATGACTGCACATATTGTTCGCCATTTTGAGCGAATTAGAGCACCAGAGGCATCTATTGCAATTGACTGGGGGGTTGAAGTTATGGATCAGATGCCCAGTCAGATAGAACGTGTCTTTGCGGCTGATACAACCCATACATTTGCGACGACACATCAGTCGGTTCCAAATGAGATAGTAGTACATACCTCAGGAGATGAGGTGGGTGAGGGGGCCCTTCATATTACTGCTGATAAAAGCCCCTCTTCAATAACTGCAGATACATTGGCTAGGCTTGCAGCTTGGTACAAGCTCAAAGAGCTTGATGATCGTGAAGAGACCGTGGCACTGGCGCTGCAATATCAACTACTCACTGAGTATACAAGTATGTCTGTTGTGGATGTGCGTGAATCGGTAGATCAAGCCAATGATCTTCCAGAGGTACGCATGGTTACACAGATGCGAGCGGCAGGTTGGGGTGGAACAGGTACGGTCAAATTTTCACTCATGCTTAATGCTCCTCCAAAAATGAAGGCAGGTAACGGTAATTTAGATAGACCAAGCTTCCAACGTAATGAAAGAGGCTATATGAAAGAGAGCAGTGATGATTATTTGGATATCCCCACCTTTATGAGGACAGCAGAGGAAGAGCATTTTAGAAAAGAGACACCGATCCATCTTGCGAGTGAGCTAAATGGCTACTACCAGCTGTGGAGCATTGTTAACCGATTTACCTCATCATGGTTGGTAGAGCGTCTGGAGCGATTTGGTTTACCTAATGAGGTTTCCATGTGGCTGCGATCATTGGTAGTTGCTGGATATACTGAAAAACAGGTTGTAATCCACTTTCTCCATGCGTTTATTCATAGTGCGCTCAGTACAAGTGTAGAAAGAGCAGCGCAGCGTATCATCATCAAGAGATACAAGAGGTCAGATGTGGTGGATGATCTGCATCAGCAGATGGTGACTTATCTTGAAGGGATATCAGATAATGAATGGCCAAAGGTGTCTGAAGTGGAGTGCGCTTCCCTGTCATGAAGAGAGGGAAGAAAGGTTTACATCATGGAGACGATGCATCAATTGTCACTGTCATTAACGCAACCCAGCATAGACCATTCAGAATCACTGGATGACTTTACGTGGTGCTGGCAGACAGCGCAGGTTTGTAAAGCCCCTCAAGATAATCGGTTATGTCCTGGGCTCAGTCAGCAGGAATCTGTTGCGAGCCATACGGCCATTGATAGAGCAACATTGCAGAGGTACCGGCAACAAGCAAGATCCTCAATATATCCGCAAAGCTTTACAAGGCGCTTAACTGAATTATCTGAGTCCATCTCTGTCCCTGAAATGCTTGGTAGCCCTGAACAACGATGTGCTATTCAGGGTTCACTATGGGAACTTTGTAGCAAATTAGATGCTCGACTCCTTATCGAAGATTCGCTGCTGTCAGGTGAAAGTGATTCCAGCAGGTTTACTGTGATGGGAGTAGTGGGGTATGAAGTTAATCATTCAAAAAAGAGGATTAAAGGGTTCAGGCTGCACCAAGATGGATCTACATCTGGAAGCTATATTGTTGAGCTTGTAAGGCCCTTATCAACCAGTTATTGGATCTCTTGGCTGATAGAGGATATAGGGCTTTCGGATATTAATGTCCGTCTTGGTTCTTTCAAAGGGGAGACGGTATCTGAAGAGCGGGATCGGTGGTTGATTGATACCGCTCAGCAGCTGTTGGAGACCAGTCCGATGTATTGGTGGTTGCGGAACAGAGAAATACCTAGGCGGTTAGGGCTTGACCCTGAGTTAGTTCACATCGCATTGATGGCACGAGACGTTATTGGTGCGGGCGTTTTATCATCATCACATTTTAAAACGGTCTGGATTCTTGAAAAAGTTTTTCGCCAAGTTGAAGCAGAAAATCCTCAGCTACTACCTTTGCTAACTGCATACTCTATGGAGTATGGGCTGAAATCTGATAAAGACCCTGTGCAGCAGATTAAACACTATTTTCAAGATAATGGGATATCGAATGCTGGATGGCGGTATTTGGTTCGTCATGGAGCAAGGTTCACTCGCCTGATAAATAGTGTATCCAGATGCACAGGTGGGGTTATGCGGTACCTGGGGTTATTGAGGCTACTGGATCGGGCAGGGCTTCCCCCTCTACCTTCTTCCGCATTGATGCAAATGCTGGTGCGAGCCTCTGAAAAAGAGCTTGGGCAGGGAGTGGATTATGCAGGGGAGTGGTGGAAAGTGAGCCCAAAAATTATTGCTGTTATAGCGATGCATGCTGACAAGATCAGAGAGGATCAGGTTTATTCATCTTTTTTGAAGGATCTGAAAAGTGTACTTGTCTGGGTGAAAATGGAAACGCCATCACTGGATACCAATCAGCATCATGCGGGGTGGAAGTGGTTAAAGAGACAAACTGACCATTGGTATGAGATCAATCAAATAGTCCAAGATCAAGATGGTGCACGTTGGGAATCTGTACTACCAGCTCTATTGGTAGGTGAGTACATGATTGAGCCGCTCAGGACTGAAAGAGAGGTGATTATCGAGGCGCATGAAATGCGTAACTGCATGGCAAGCTATGTGGATGACTGTATCTCCAATGAGGTGAGATTTTTTTCTGTTCGCCTAGCAAGCACAAGAAAAAAAATAGCCAATATTGGTATCTGCCGTCTGAGTGAAAATGAATGGGAGTTGTTAGATGTGGCTGGTAAGGCTAACTCCAAAGCGAATGAGAAGCTTGAAATGCTTGCTCAGAAAATTGTTGATGAGCTGAATGGTGATATTTCGTTCGAGGAGTTTTGTGAGGCTGTATTATAGTGGACCCCAGATTCTGGACAGTAGTTTAAGCTCCTCCCAGCAATTCTGAGGAACAGGAAATGAGCGAGAAGAAGAAGCGTAATTCGTACACACCCGCCTTGAAAGCCAAGATAGGGCTAGAGGCCATCAATGGAACGAAAACGATCAATGAGATTGGTCAGGAGCAGAATGTACACCCTGGACAGGTAAGACAGTGGAAGCAGATGATTCAAGAGCAAGCTCAAAGCCTATTTGAGGGAAAGCGAGGCCCCAAGAGTGTTGTTGAGCACCAGCAGCCAGAAAAACTCTACAGTGAGATTGGCAAGTTGAAGATGGAGCTGGATTGGCTGAAAAAAAAGTCCGGGATCAACCTGCCATGAGACGCTTGTCATGGATAGAACGGAGCCAAGATATCTCTATCGTGCGTCAATGTGATTTGGCTGGCATAGCACGTTCAGCAGTCTATGCGCAGAACCAGCCTGTTGAGGAGAATGAGACAGAGCTGCTACTAAGCCGACTGATTGATGAGGAGTATACCCGTCACCCCTTCTACAGTAGCCGGAAGATAGTGATTTATCTAAAGGGGTTGGGTCATGAAGTTAATCGCAAGCGTGTACAGCGCCTGATGAGACTGTTGGGGCTAGCTGGAATGGCTCCAGGCCCCAATACCAGTCACCCCCATCCAGAACATAAGATCTACCCCTACCTGTTGCGAGGTGTCTCTGTGATACGCCCCAATCCAGTGTGGAGTATCGACATTACCTATGTTCGGCTGGATCGTGGCTTTGCTTATCTGTTGCAATCATCGACTGGTACAGTCGCAAAGTATTGAGTTGGCGACTGAGTAACAGCATGGAAACAGGCTTTTGTGTCGACAGCCTTGAAGAGGCTATACGGCGCTATGGTAAGCCAGAGATATTCAATAGTGATCAGGGTTCGCAGTTTACCAGCAAGGTATTTACTGATGTACTCAAACGAGAGAATATCAAAATCAGTATGGATGGTCGAGGTCGGGCACTAGACAATATCTTTGTAGAGCGGCTTTGGCGTGACGTCAAGTATGAAGATATCTACATCAAAGGGTATGCCAGCATGGGAGACCTTACGATCGGTTTGACAGAGTATTTTGCCTTCTATAATGGTGAGCGGCCTCATCAATCACTCTCCTATCAGACCCCCAATCAGGTCTACAGGAGTGGAGAAGGAGGAGGAGCGATAATTGTGGACAAGTATCCCAAGAAGGACTCTGGCGTAGAGCAACGCGATGAATCAGGGCAGCGCTGTGCAGCTGTATGTGAAATGGAATGTGGTGCTTAAATTACGGTAAAAACTGTCTTGACGATGGGGTCCACTTTAGTATTGGACCAATTGAGCCACCAGTGGCGTTATCAGAACTTCGGCCTATTCTTGGAATGGTGTTCTGGTTGCTCAGTTAACCGGATAGTAGTGGTCCACTATTAAAGGTACGAAAAGGGCTGATGTGATAGATGAAGTGTAACAATTTGTAATAAAAATTTGATTGAATTATCTTGCCTAAGTCAGTCAAAATATCAATTTTATACGAAGAAGGTCGGTTCAATCTGCACTTATATGGATGAAGAATACATGGGGTCTGGTACGGTTTTTGTGGTCAGAGCAATAGTGATGTACCAGTGTTTGGCCTTGGTAATAATGAGATGAAAAGCACCTTCTCTATATCCTGAAAATTTGGGTAAGCTCACATACTGGTACGGAATGGTTTACTAATGGAACAACTGACCAACCTTAAAGCGATCATCCACTCCAAGCGAGCCAATATCTACTATCTTGAAAAATGCAGAGTGATGCAGAAGAATGGTCGTGTAGTCTATCTTGTGGCCAAACAGCAAGAGAAGCAATACTGGAATATACCTATTGCCAACACCACTGTGATTTTGCTGGGTACGGGAACCTCTATCACCCAGGCAGCGGTACGTATGCTCGCCTCTGCGGGAGTATTGATCGGCTTTAGCGGTAGTGGAGGGACTCCACTCCTGATGGCAAGCGAGATAGAGTGGCTCACACCGCAAAGCGAATACCGCCCCACAGAATATGTTCAGGGGTGGATGTCATTCTGGTTTGATGCAGAAAAACGGCTAGCTGTAGCTAAACAGTTTCAGCAGCTACGGATTCAGTTTCTGCAACAGGTCTGGAGCAGGGATAGAGATCTACAGCAAGAGGGGTTTGGTGTGGAAGATCGTGATATTCAATCGGCACTCAATAATTTCTCCAGCCAGATAGAGCAGAGTGAATCCGTCACAAAACTGCTATTGGTTGAAGCGCAGCTTACCAAACGGCTCTACAAGATAGCTGCCGAGCGTACCAAACAGAAAGATTTTACCCGCAACTACGGCAGTGTGGATGATGCAAACAGCTTCCTCAATCACGGAAATTATCTAGCTTACGGGCTGGCTGCTACCACGCTATGGGTATTGGGAATCCCCCACGGCTTTGCCGTGATGCATGGAAAAACTCGGCGTGGTGCATTGGTATTTGATGTGGCAGATTTGATTAAGGATGCACTCATTCTTCCTTGGGCGTTTATCTGTGCTAAAGAACGGGCAAAAGAACAGGAGTTTCGCCAGCAGTGCCTGCAAAACTTTACCAAACATAAGGCTCTCGACTTTATGTTTCACTCAGTAAAAAAGATCAGTCTGCAAGGTGGTTTACTATGATGGTAACCTTTGTCTCAGAATGCGAGAAAAAGGCTCTCAACAGAACCCGTCGAGTACTGGATGCCTTCGCCAACCGCATAGGGAGCAGGACATGGCAGACCGTTATCACCCATGAGGGTTTGCAAGCAGTTAAAAAACTATTACGTAAAACGGCCAGTAAAAATAGCGCGGTGAGTTGCCACTGGATTAGAAGTCGCAGTCGCAGTGAGCTGGTCTGGATTGTGGGGAATAGGAGGAAGTTTAATAGTGAGGGGGTGGTGCCAGTGAATAGAACTCAGAAAGAGATGCCCACCTTACAAAGTGAAAATGACTGGCATTCGCTTCCATTGATACAGGCGCTAACAGCAATTTCTGCTTTACTCCATGACTGGGGAAAATCCAGCGCACTTTTTCAGGATAAACTGAAGCATCATTCAAGACTCGGAGATCCTGTCAGACATGAGTGGATCTCTTGCCTGTTGCTGAACGCGCTTGTCACTCTTAACGACAGCTCTTCGGATAGTGGATGGCTGGAGTCACTGGTTCATGGCAGCTTCGATGAAGAGGAGATCGTTGGTTGTTTATCTACAGCAGAGAAGAGACCGCTGGATCAACTTCCACCCGTTGCAAAGTTAGTGGCATGGTTGATCGTGTCACACCATCGGTTGCCACTGATTGACAGCGACCAAGAGGACTGGAGGGGAGAAAAGGCAGCAGATATCGATTTTCTGCTCAAACGCATAACCCAAGAGTGGGGCTATGAGAATCGCTACTGTGAAGAAGAGTATCAACAGAGAGTTGCCGACTGTTTTCAGTTTCCCAACGGCTTATTAAGCAACTCCTCTCGTTGGATGAGCCAGTTGAAAAAATGGGGGCAACGACTACAAGAGTATCAACAGAAAATCGAAATGATGGTTGATGATGGAAGCTACCGTGTATTGCTCCATCATGCCCGTCTCTGCCTGATGATGGGTGATCACTACTACTCCTCACAGGATGCAGATCAGAAATGGCAGGAAGTGACAGGGCTATTTGCCAATACAGATAGGACAACCAAAAAATTCAAACAAAAACTGGATGAGCATCTGTTCGGAGTTGCAAAAAGCGCACTGCGAACGGCCTACTTGCTTCCTACCTTTGAAAGTTCAATGGCTGTCGCTCATGATATTCGAATGCTTGGTAAACACAGCCCTAAAGAGTTTGCCTGGCAAGACAAAGCAGTTGCCCAGTTAAAAAAGTGGAGAGAGAGTAAGCCTGCTGCTAAACAGGGGTTTTTTGCGGTCAATATGGCCAGTACAGGCAGTGGAAAAACCTTTGCCAACGCAAAAATTATGCGCTCCATCTCAGAAAATGGTGAGACCTTGCGCTATATACTGGCACTGGGACTCAGAACATTAACCCTGCAAACGGGGGATGAGTATCGTAACCGGATTGGTCTGGATGAGTCTGAGTTGGCGGTATTGATCGGATCCAGAGCGGTAACAGAGTTACATCACCAAGATAGAGTATCAGCGCTGGAAGAGGATGGATTGGATGCCGTTCATTCAGGTTCTGAATCGTCGCAACCTCTCTTGGATGAGTACATCGACTATGAGTGTGATATTCCAGAGGAGGGGCTGGAAACCGTATTGACTCAAGAGAGAGATCGCCAATTTCTCTATGCCCCCGTTTTGGCTTGCACCATTGATCACCTCATGGCAGCGACCGAGACTCGGCGAGGGGGCAGGTATATTCTGCCCTCTCTGCGACTTCTCTCATCGGATTTGGTAATCGATGAGATTGATGATTTTACTGGATCAGATCTGATCGCTATTGGTAGACTGATTCACTTGGCTGGCATGTTGGGGCGCAAGGTGATGATCTCCTCTGCGACCATTCCCCCTGATTTGGCAGAGGGGTATCTGCACGCCTATCAACAAGGTTGGAAGCTCTATGCTCAAACCAGAGATGCTGGCAGTGAGATACTCTGTGCATGGATTGATGAATTTTCCAGCGAAACCCAGCTGATCAACGACAACGGTGGAGATATGGTTGAGAGCTATCGAGCGCATCATGCAGTATTTATCGATAAGCGAGTGAAAAAACTCAACAAGCAGCCCGCCAAATGCAAAGCAGAGATTGTTGAGTGTAGGGAGGAGATGGAGACGCTTGAGTTTGATGAAGAGGAGAGTAAACAGCAGCAATATTTTTCCATCATCAAACAGGCAGCCATAGAGAAACATCAGCACCACCACACCATAGACCAACAGAGTGATATTGCGGTCTCTTTTGGTGTGGTGCGAATGGCGAATATCACCCCTTGTGTCGAGCTGACAAAATACCTTCTTCAGCATGAGTCGGGTGTCGATGTGGAAATTAGGGCAATGGCTTACCATAGTCAGCAGATACTGTTGCTGCGTCATCAACAAGAACAACACTTGGATTCAGTTTTGAGGCGTAAAGAGCAGCAGGAATCACAGCCCGCGTCGTTCAGTAATGAGACTGTGCGTAACCACCTGAACCACTGTACTGTTAAAAACCTGCTTTTTATCTTGGTAGCAACCCCTGTTGAGGAGGTAGGCAGAGACCATGATTTTGATTGGGCTGTAGTTGAACCCTCTTCTTACCGCTCCATCATTCAGCTTGCAGGGAGGGTGCGCCGACATCGATCAGGAGAGGTGAATGCCTCCAATATTGCGTTGCTACAATACAACTGGAAAGCATTTAGAGACGGCGATAAAGAGGAAGAAAAATACTTTAATCGACCAGGATATGAAGAAAAACTGACTTTAGAGAGTCATGATTTACATCAGTTAATCAATAGCGATGATATAGCACTGCGACTGGATGCTGTGCCAAGAATTAGTAAGCGTGAACCGTTAGATTACAGTCGATCATTGGCAGACCTTGAGCATGTTGTGACGCAATCAGAGCTGGCAAGTTACCATCGAGTGGGTCCAGAGACACTGCAAGGCTACCTCAATGAGGCTTGGTATTTGACTGCATTACCACAGCATCTAAACCCATTTAGAAAGGGTGAAAAAAGTACCAATCTATTTTATGTTTCTGATCCGGAAAGTGAGGACTGTTTCTTTGCGGAAAAAAATGAGCAGGGGTACCCTGTGAACAGGGAGGAGATACTGAGGATTTCTCATGTTGAGTTGGGTGATTCAGGAGAACAAAATTTATGGTTACCAAGAGAGTACAAGACTGTATTACAGAAGATTGCTGATAGAAAAAATATTTCAATGAGGATAGCATCACTTCGTTTTGGAGAGATCAATTTTGTACTCCGCGATAATGTGGAATATCAATATAGCGATCAATTTGGTTTGGTTAAATTTTAAAGGGAGAATTTGTCAATGCTAGATCCAGCAGTAACCGCCTTTTTTGATGACAGAAAAGAGGCATGGTTAAATAAAAAAATAAAGGCATCAATGGAGGATGAGGAGGTGGTGCGGATCCAGCTTGAATGTGATCAGGTTTTTTCTCTTGATGAGTGGCTACCGAAAGCTGCAAGCAGGGCAGGGCAAGTTTCAATGGCAACTCACCCATGCACCTTCAGTCATCCAAGTGCCAGAAAAAATAAAAATGGGTATGTTACCTCAATTATTTCAGAGTTAGATCGATCGACAGATGGTTTCCTGAAAACAGGAAATGTTATTTCTCAAACAGATGCGCTTGGAAATGCTGCGGCATTGGATGTTTACAAGTTTCTAACCTTAGAGATGGCAGACCAGGTCCTACTGATTGAGCATATAAAAAATGATAGCGACTTGGCACAAGATTTGTTGCATGTTAAGAGTGCTACCTATAAAAAGATGAGAGAGGGTTTTCTCTCGATGGTCAAAAGTTCTGATGAGAATGTTACTAGCTCTAAAGTTAAACAAGTCTACTTTCCAATAGATGACCATTATCATCAGCTCTCACTACTCTCTAATTCAGGGATGATTTTTGCGTTGAGAGAAAGGATTGATTCTCTTCGATTTTCAGATTTTACAAAAAAGGAGAGAGAGTTAAAGAAGAAAAATGAGTTTTCTGAATTTGGCTATACGGAAATATATAACATTACTACAATAGGTTACGGAGGAGCAAAGCCACAAAATATCAGCGTGCTGAATAATGCAAAAGGTGGTAAAGCACACCTGCTCTCATCAATGCCTCCAACCATAGAGCAACGCAACATACATTTCCCCAAAACCAACTTTTTTACTGAGTCGCACCGTTACTATGAGAGTCGAGAAATATTTCACGCCCTGCATAAAATATTAAAAACAGATTACAATAATATCAATATTCGAGAGGGAAGAGATTACCGTCTGCAAGAGCTGATCGACCATATTATCGACAAGATGTGGGCGGTTAGAACGGTTGCCGATAGTCAGTATCATGCACAATCATCCAAGCTTGATAAATACCAACAGATATGGCTCTGTAATGGTTACGAATATGAGCGAGAAGAGGAGGAGCAATGGCTCGATAAACTGAGCAAAGAGATCACTCGATGGATCATCCATTCGTATGAAAAATCTCTAGGTAAACAGGCGATCAAGCTAGGAAAGGATGAGCTTAATAAAATCGCCGATATAGTGGAGCAGAACAGGGAGGGACTACGATGATTGGCGATATTACTCGACTGCTCCTGCTGCCTCACCTGAAAGTCCACAATGCCAATGCACTGTCCAGCCCATTCACCATCGGCTTCCCTGCAATGACAGCATGGCTTGGGGCAACCCATGCCCTGCAAAGAAAACTGATTGCCCGTGGTTTTCCAGATCTGAACTTCAAGGCAACCGCAGTCATTAGCCACAGCTGTGATCTGCAAACCTATAAAGGGAGAGGTGATTTTGTCCACTCTATTGTCGGAACAGGCAACCCGCTCGATAAAACTGGTTCTCGCCCCGCCTTTATCGAAGAGGCTCGTTGTCATCTTGACTGTTCACTACTGATTGAGTACCAAGGGGTTGAACAGGACAATCTGCCTGAGTTTTTAGAGCAAGTTTCCCATCTACTTCACAGTCAGATGAAAATTGCGGGAGGGGATATTCTCGGCTTCAAGCCACCTCTTACCATAAAGGTAGAAGAGGGAAATAGTGCTGATCTACGCAAATTAAGCAGAAAGTTAATGCCTGGTTACGCCATTATTGAGCGCAGGGAGCTGTTGAAAGAGGCGATGGAGGCGGGTGAAGATGTGATGGATGCCATGCTTGACTACCTGACCATTCACCACAATTGTGAACAGGATAATGATGGCAACGTTACCTGGACAAGCAAGCGCAAAACTGCCGGTTGGATCATCCCCATCGCCACAGGATTTCACGGGATCAGCGAGCTTGGAGAGGCAAAAAATCAACGAGATCCAGAAATACCCCACCGTTTTGCAGAGAGTGTAGTTACTCTGGGAGAGTTCATCATGCCGCACCGTATCCGTTCATTATCAGATATTATGTGGCACTATCATGTTGATCCTGAGAAAAATCTCTATCTCTGTCAGCAAACCAATCCATTAATATAATTCAAGATTAAAAGGAAATAGTATGACAACAAATAGTGATAAGAAAATAGGAAAAGTGTCCGTTCTGGCATTTGATAAAAAACTGGTTCCATCCGATGGCTATCTGTATGGTACAACTTGGGCAGATAGGAGCAAAGTTACTAAACTGAAATTGATTGAAAAATCTGTACGAGGAACCATATCTAACCGTATGAAACCCGCAATTGCCAAAGACCCTGCAAAACTTAATGCAGAAGTTGAGAAAGCAAACTTACAAACAGTTGATGTCTGCTCTCTATTACCTGAGCAGGATACACTTAATCTAAAATTCACACTGAAGGTGCTTGGCAATATTGCACAACCTTCTGCCTGTAATAATCCGGTTTTCAAAGAGAGTTATGTCAATGCAGTGCAAGGCTATATAGAGCGGGAAAATTTCAGGGAGCTAGGCAAGCGTTATGCCCTAAATATTGCCAATGCTAGATTCTTATGGCGTAACCGTGTCGGTGTGGAAAATATTGAGGTGCAGGTTAAGGCACTCAATAGTGGTGCCGAACAGTCTTGGGATTTTGATGCTACCCAATTTAGCACTAGAGATTTCAATACAGACCACAGTGATGTAAACAGTTTAGGGCAGCGTATCGCCACAGCCCTTGCCAGTGATGATGATTTTCTGATGCTGGAGATCAACTGTTTTGCACAGGTAGGTAGAGCACAAGAGGTCTATCCCAGTGAAGAGTTAGTGTTAGATAAAGGCAACAGCAAGAGTAAAAAAAGTAAAATCCTCTACGCAGTCAATGAGAATGCCGCTATGCACTCACAAAAAATTGGCAATGCTCTGCGTAGTATTGACACTTGGTATCCAGAGTTCTCTGATCTACAAACCGGGGCAGGGCCGATTGCGATTGAGCCTTATGGATCGGTTACCAATCTAGGCAAGGCATACCGTACCCCAAAAGATAAACAAGATTTCTATACCTTCTTTGATAAATGGGCAAGAGGCGATTCCATCGAAATTGAGGCAGAACATTATGTGGTAGCAGTATTGGTGCGAGGTGGAGTCTTTGGTGAGAGTGATAAATAGGAGCGGCTTATGAATCACTACCAAGACATTACCCTGCTTCCTGATGCAGAGGTAAATCCAGGCTTTCTCTGGGAGAAGATCTATCAACAATTTCATTTGGCTCTGGCAGAAAATAAAAACTCGGCTGGAAAATCAGAGATTGGAATCTCTTTTCCGCAATACAAAAAAGAATCCTTTCCGTTGGGATCAAAACTGCGCCTCTTTGCAAAAACAGCTGCAGAACTTGAGCAGTTGAATACCCAAAAATGGCTCAACCGTCTAACGGACTACACCCACAGTACCTCGATCAGAGGGGTGCCGACGACGGTTACTCAGTTTGCTATCTTCAAACGCAGGCAATTTGATACTAATCCTCATCGTCTTGCAAAAAGAAGATCTATGCGAAAAGGAGAATCTATAGAGCAGGCGCTTAAGCATTATTCAGGATTCAACGATAGGGAGACAAAATTACCCTACATCAATATGGTTAGCCTCTCATCAGAGCAGAGCAGTTGTAAATCGAGGCATAGATTCAAGCTCTTTATTGAACAAGAAATTGTATTCGAGTTTTCTGCTGGAGAATTTAACTGCTATGGTTTAAGTAGCAGAGAGCAGGCCAAAAAATCCACAGTTCCATGGTTTTAGAGGCTTGCTCTGAGATTCTCGCGGTAGGAGCGCTGGTTGTTAGGTTCTCAACCAGCAGTATAAATAATTAATGCACTGATTGTTATAAGAATGAGGTTTATATATATTAGTGAGCCTTGAATCTATCCAATAAAATAAGCTGATTTTGTGCTTTTTGGGGAGGTCTGCTGTATAACTACCGTGATTAAATATGATCCTGTATTTGTTTGATGTAAATATTCTCCATGCGAAGATTGGTTGGCTCCACTTTAGATGATTCACCAAAGCTGGCAAGCTGAGTGTGAGAGAAAAGAGATGATTGAACGCAACCGCAAGCTTCTATTGGCACAGAAGTTCAATATCTGCGGATTAGCCGTAGCAGCTTCTGCTATCAGCTACGACCTGTTTCATTTTGACCAATAATTTTGTTCTTTAAAAAATATTTTGTTATAACAGTATGTTGCAGAGAGCTGTATTTTTGATGGTGAATGTCTGTTATTCTCAGTAACGTGTTGTGAAAAATACAGTATCTTCGGTTTATTTTGGGTTCACTGCCGCACAGGCAGCTTAGAAAAATCGGTTTAGTACCCGCTATCACGCTTTACTGTTCACTGCCGCACAGGCAGCTTAGAAAATCCAGCACCAGATGGCTCTGATCCCCTGTTGGTTCACTGCCGCACAGGCAGCTTAGAAACCTCACCGTCTGAAGCAACGGATGCGTCAAGAGTTCACTGCCGCACAGGCAGCTTAGAAATTGTATCAATACCCGATTTGACTACTTTTTTTGGTTCACTGCCGCACAGGCAGCTTAGAAATTAGTCTTCTTAGAGGTTTTAGTAGCGATAGTGTTCACTGCCGCACAGGCAGCTTAGAAATAATGGAGAAGTAACACTATGTACATTAAAACGTTCACTGCCGCACAGGCAGCTTAGAAACATTTGAGGTGCAGTTGTCACAGGCTTG
>Ga0209142_1000536_pt1 | contig 25930 bp, 22 predicted proteins | sample SaaInlV_120m_DNA_FD_184678 | JGI IMG/M metagenome (GOLD analysis project Ga0209142, IMG submission 184678) | Marine microbial communities from expanding oxygen minimum zones in the Saanich Inlet - Saanich Inlet SI074_LV_200m_DNA (SPAdes) (version 2) | ecosystem: Environmental > Aquatic > Marine... | reverse complement strand
ATCCATCCCAGCGTGGTGTCCCACGTGGTATTCCGTACACTGGATACACCCGAGAAACATTTCGCGAAACTAATTGGGTCGAAAAACAGCAATTTGTAGTCATCCGGCGTATACACTTTGTTTATTGTTAACCGCATGTTGGTCAGTTCTCGACCAAGTGAATCTGTGGAAATAGTAATGGATGACTCACTTGCCACCGTTCCAACAAATTTCGCGTTCATCGCACTCAACAGTTGGGCACGAGAATAATTTCCATCGGTGATGGTAAACGACAAAATATTACGGTCATCTTGGACACCGTCTTCAAACGGAACCAATTGAAATTGATTGTTATCTGATGTAATTTCGATAAAACGGCCGGCATCGGTTAACGCACCATTGCTTCGCACACCTCGTCCAATCACTGTACCAATGTCGTTCGTTACATTGAAAGATAAATCCGCCCCCGGAACATCGGTTGATACATAAGGACTATTCAATAATTGGAATGAAGTATCTATCATTGTACGATCAATTTGTAGACTGTTATACCAAATGTTATTGCTCAAGTCCAATAAATCTGACCCCGAAATGTCTTGGAATTGCACATTGAAATCGTCTTCCGACAATTGTTTACTTATAAAAATATTCAAACTACAGTCCAATCTTCCAGGCGTATTACTCGATTGAACTTTGAAGGTAGACCCACTCAGCACATTCACATTGTCTATGTCGGCAAATACGCTATTGAAGGTATTTTCAATCACGTTGGATAAATTGACTTGGGAGATGAAATTACTCGGTTGGGTAGGTATCACTACGTTATACGATAGGTCGGGCGATAGGTTATTCAGGCTCGAATGTGGGTCCACTGTTAATAAATCGTAATTGGTAATCGCATAATCTGATTGGTCGTTAATTTGGAAACCAATACTAATCGCTGTTGTATCACCTATTGTACCCGTACCTTGTGTAGTCGCCGTTCCATCAGTGTATCCTAAGCTGCTGAAAAATCCGCTTCCAGGAATGGTTGCTTGGAATTCGTTTTGTTGGAAATCGCGCAATACGTCAAAAGCGAACTCCAAATAACCGTCGCTATTTAACGTCACCCCTGAATTGTTTTCAATTATGTAGTCTTGTTCCTTCAAGTTGTCGTCTAATGTATTGATGACTTGGTTGAGCGAATAACTCGTCGTCGACGTGGGAATCGAAAACGATATATCGTTGGTTGCCGAATCAAATAACGGTTTGTTGCAACTCAGTACCACGCGTGGAATGTTTTGACTAATGTCAAACGATGTACTTTCATCTTGAATACTCCCGAATTCAGAAACCACCGTGTTTAATTCAACGTCGTGTTGTTGAAACCTGAAACAAGAATTCGCTCCTACGAAAATATCTGTGCTTGGTGTAGGAAATAGTACTTTGAATTTGGAATTCGCAACATTGTTCGTTGTATTTCTATCAGGTTTCAAACGCAATTCAAAATAACTGTTGTTTCCGGCATCCGTTGTAATGCGAGTAATCGCCGATTCAGACGATAAATGTATGTTATTGGATAAATCGATAATCAATTGATTCACAATTTGCGTACGCACATAATCTACTCCCGTTGTTAGCGACAAAGTGACATTGAAAGACAAATCTACATTGCTGGGAACGCCGGTTTCTTCACTTGGACCAATGTATTTGTATATTGTGAAAAAATTGTTCGTGGTGTCCAATAAAAATGCTTTGTTTTCATTCGCATTTGCGGTGTCTGTTGCTAATGGTAAATCTTGGGTCGATTCCATATTGAACAAGTTATAAGAGCCGTCTTTAAACCCCAAGAAATTCGGTATCGTCGCTCGACGCAAATTCAACGATGCATCTGGCGAGTCGTCTTCCAGTTCAAATGCAGACGTACCATTCGGAAAATTCAAATAATAACTTGTTTCGTTGTATTGTTTTTCAAAACCTAAATTCAATTTCACGCGCGATGTTTGTTGATTCAAAGACATCGATGTATTACCGAAACTGACATCTGTACTGGTTGTTACTAGCGTACTGATATTTTCATTGATGGCGTCCACTAATTCTTGAGGACTGTAATTACCTGCCGACACCGTAATTGTATAATCATGATTGCCATTGTCGATTCCTGCCGAGTTTCCTTTAATCACAAAAAAATTACTTCCGAAATCGTTGTTGATGGTGTACCACGTATAAGGAATTTGTACGGAATATAATTTGAGCGATACCACGTCTTTCAATGGGTCAGATAGGTCAAACGTAAATTCCGTAGAAAGCGCATCTTTGTTGTCGCGGTATTGACTATCAATACTGATGACTCGTTTGATAGTTTGTTGTAACAACGGATTCAACTGTCCCGTTGTATAAGCTAAGTTGCGTGTATATCCAACGGGTGCTTCGTTTTCTCGACTTGGTTGAGTTTCAGTCAACGTTGTCGGTTTCGGCGCATTGTTGTTAAATCCTTCGTCTGTTGCGCGTTGTTTTATTTTGTCTTCTTGCGAGATGTTTGTATCTATTTCTTCCACGGGCGCATTTGGTTCTTGGATTTCTTGATTTTCTTCTTCGCCTTCGTCGTCTTCTTCTCCCAAATCAAAAAAACGAGTATATATGTCTTCAAAAAAAATGGCCAATTGGGTACCACTTTCTCCAGGAATGTTTTTGTATTTGTTAATATTGAATATGATTTTGGCTTCTAATTCACGGTCACTTGGATTGTGATTCAAATCCAATATAGTTAATAATTCTTCTTCGCTGTATTTACTTATATCGTATTCATCGGATTTCATTGTTGTTATATTTCAGTATATAAACCTTCTATATTATTATTTTTCGTTTTTGTTTTTGTTGTCTTGTTTCACAGACATTCGCTTTTTGAACATGTCTACAATAAATTTGGTCAAATCCAGTTTCTTCGAAAGTTCATACAAGAGTTCCACCGGGAAACTTCGTAGACCTTGACCTCGCTTCATATGTTTATTTCCTTTGAAACATAGTCTATCAAACAACTGCATCACGCTTTCTTCGTCGTCATTCATATCGGTGCGGTCAATCCGACAATTTCCAACAAATACATAGCGGTTGTAATTTCGGTTATCATATACCTTGTATTTGTCCCGAATTGCTCTATTTTTTACCATTCCTATACCGATGATTTCATTGGTGTCGTTATTCATTTCCAATACAAACATGGTGGATTCGTAGGGGATTTTTTGTGTCACTGCTACTGGGCAACAATAAATACAGCCTTTGTGATTCAATCGTTCCCGGTAGTTGACGTTCTCTTCCCACGTGGTATTGTTAAAGCGACTCGTCATAATGAACTTGTTCATGGCGGTTTTGAATTCTTTCAACTTCTCTTTTTCGCGCATTTGTTCTTCCATCTTCTTTTGGTATTCCGACATATTGGATTTTGTTTTTTGCTATAATAAATAATCGTTACCATTATGTATTATATATTTTCCTATTCAATTTTGTCATTTATCTTGTTTACTGTGATTTATTATTTTTGTATTTTATGCTTCCAATGCCGTTACACGCGTTTTCAAATCTTCTATTTTTACTAATTGTTCATCAATCGTCGCGTCTTGTTGTTCAAGTCTTGTCTGTTTTTCTTGGTTGGATTTTATTAAATACGGGATGAGCCCAGTATAATCCACCGTTGCGGATTTGTTTCCCCATCCCAACGACGTATAGTCCGGGTCGTTCTGGATGTCGTTTCCGCTTAAATCGTATTCTTGTGGTGTTAATTTGTTTCCATATTCGTCTTCTATGTGAATCAGATGACGCAGTTCAGGCGCATTGTAGTAGATTTCTTGGGCGATTAAACCACTCTCGGTCTTTGTTCCGGTTCCACCATTTTGGACCAAATCATTTAATTTTGTATAAATTTGTGGAGACAACTTCTGGATGGTTTCCGTCGCATTTGTGATGTATTGCTCGTTTGTCTTTCTACGATCATCCGATGAATGCTGCAACGCATTCGCACTGTACAAGTCTCCGTTTTCACGAATGGAGAATGCTTGGGTTTGACCGGCGGTTTCCACATAGACAACTGAATTGCTCGAACTGGTTCCCGCACTTTCTATGATGAATGCGCCTTGGTTGCTACTCGCGATGCTCGCTCCGCTTTGTCCTTGGTTTATCCACGTAGTTCCGCTTATGTCCACGGTTCCGTCTTCTATCTTCATGGTATTGGTGTTGAAAGACACTATCCCACCGCTTACGTCCATTGTGTCTATGCTCGTTCCAGAAACAGTGTTTCGTACCTTGAAATTTCCACTTATGTCCACAAAATCTTGTATGTAGCTTTTTACTATTTTATTCGCACTTGCATCTGCTAACCAAGACATTCTCAATTCACTAGTATATATTATATATTGATAATACTAAAATATCCAAGTTATTTACTTCTAAAGTGATATTTGTTATTCCCAGTTTTGAATAATACTTTTCTAAACGAAATAAATAGTATGAGTTATATATTGTATGCTATCACCGATTCGCACATTCTTTCACCGACTTCATACAAAAATCAGCAGCGTCCCAATTATAATTGCGGGACGATGGAAGATAGAAGAACCTCACGTTGCTATGCGTAAATCGGATTGGTCTACAGAAGACCATTGTGGTTGCGATGAAATGCGTAATAAGTATTTACACGAAAAAGAGCATTTGGAAGACTTGATTGAACAACACATACAAGAAGACAAGAAGGACTCAAAATAGTATAAACACTTTTGTCTAGACTATACAACTTCATTCTATACACATGAATCCGACTGATGATAACAATCATGTTCAACGGCGCACATCGAGTGATGGAAATATATCGCAAACACAATCAGGCGAAACTGGAAGTGGTAGTTCAGAAGATAGTCCCGAAACTCCCTTTATTATTGAAATGTCTTCCGGTGTAGTTGGTGCAACGAATATTCAATTGGAAAATGTTCAACCTGAAAATAGCCTCATTGATTACACCGACAATCACTTTATGAGTCTCACGCGACGCGATTTGGAAAAGGTCCGCACCAGTATTCACGAAGATAATACACCTATTTTCGATGACCCTACTTCCTCTCGATTACCTCCCCTCGTACATCCACAACAATTAGACCACTCACAATTTGTAGACAGAAATAGTCCGGTGATGTCTATTTTGGGGAGCAAATACGGCAGTCGCACAAATAGCGACGTAGATGAAAACGAACAAGGCCTACATCCGGAACACGATTCGTATACTAACGATGCTGTTTATGACAATGAAAATTCACTCTCCAACTATTCGCTGGAAAAAAAATTCAAAAAGTTCCGGTATTCGGACATTGAAAAAGCGGTGTATAAATATTATGAAATGGATATACAACAACAGTCTTCGAGTGAAATCGATATTTTGATTACTTTCGTGAAAGGCCAAAAACAATTATATATTGAATCGAAAAATATCGCGCAAATGCGGTTGAATGCGTTGACCTTTCCTACCTTGTTTCTTAGTGCGATGCTCACCATTACTTCCCCGTTTTTGTCTTGTAATCCCTGGAACTTGGAAATCACTTCGGGACTGAATGCAATTGTTACCTTTTTCATTTCTCTTATTAATTATTTGAAATGGGAAACTTCCGTACAATCATACGCACAAATGGCCTCGCATTTGGAAAATATACAGACCTCACTGGAATTGACCAACAGTAAATTGATGTTGTTGAACAACGAAAAAGAGGTCTCGGAAATCGTTTTACAGAAGTTTAATGAAATGGAGACCAAATTGAATGAATACAAAAGTGACAATCGTATTTTGATTCCAGAAGAAGTGAAATCCATTTTCCCGATTATTAGTTATGTAAACATCTTTTCCTTTATTAAGAAAAATAAGTTGTATAAAACCAAACTTATCGAGAAATTACGAAATGTGAAAAATGAGATTCAATATATTCTGTATAAATGGGAAAAACAAGAAATGCGATTCGGTTCCAATACCCATACCAGTCATCCAGCGCACTCTTTGAAAAAAGACCAAGAAACGCAACGACTCGCCTATTTGTATGAAGTGAAAAACAAAGTGAAATATGAGTTGTTAGAATTTCAAAATACCTATTCCATTATGGACGATTTGTTTTCGCGAGAAATCAAAAGCGTAGACCTTGGAAAACAGCGTATATGTTATTTTCTACCTACGTCATTCAGGAAAAAACCTTCGCTCACACAAGAATATTTACATCAGATGGAGCCGAGGTTAGCCAAGTATTTCTCTTTTTTGATTGATGAAGTGTAACTTAATTCACGGTTTGCAGCATCGTCGGTGGCCGCGTGCTACATATTTTCCAATACCACGGCATATTGTATACATATTTTAATGACCCGGTTTCATCCATTTTCTTTTTGATATTGTCTACGTATGTATTTTTATAGTTCCACTTGTATTTTATGATAATACGCTTGTGTTCTTCGTCATTTTTTAACGGTCGTTCCGCAATATATTCTATCTTTCCTAATCCGAGTTGGTCTATTTTAGATTCTATATACTCTTTTGTCATCATGTTACTCACGCGCGGTATACATAGAGAATGTAGTCCCTCTTTCCTTATTGTCATAACTACTTCGTATATGTCTATGTATTGGGTTTGGTGTAGATAATTACTTAGTGTATGTCGTGTTCAATTTTTTAGTTTCTTCTTTTCTTCATTCTATAATGAACCAAATTATAGCATGAATATAATAGTCTAGTTGGACGTTGTATTTAGATACATTTTAGTTTACCCTATGATGATTTGAACATCAATTACCAACATGAATCATGAGGACGTTTGTATAATCTATATATCCTCGATTCTTTATTCTTTATTCTTTATTGTTGGGTTTTAGAAAACTCACATAGTGAGTTGCTGTCTCGCTCAAAATTATATTTGAATATTCTTATTCATATAACCTTATTTTTCGAAATATTTATTGTTTACTTGTGCTGCATCGAGACACTATATATAATGTCGGTCTTTTATGTTGTTTTCTGATTTGTTGTTTTGTTTCGCGGTAGTTGGTTTGATTCTGTAAAAATTTATGTAGTTGGTATACAAATATATACGAAATACATGGTTGATACGTTGTTTGACTGCGACGATGAAAAATGGTTACAAGAACAACAAACTCTACACAATATTCAATCTAATTATTGTCGCGAACTTATGGACTCCATACACTTACAGTTTGTATTTTTAGACGAACAAAAAACAATTACCCATATTTCTTCACAACGGGAACCGTTACAAGTGTGCGATGTATCCAATCAATGTGTCTTGTCCGAAGAACGTATTTTGGGATTGTTAGAGAATGTTAAAAAAAACCGTATCGGTAAAAAGTTCGCTCTACATCATATTTCCGCTTTTTTAGTGGATTTGGAACCTGAACATATTCAACAGTTCTCTAACAGTTCTAGTAGTGAAGATTCTCCTTTTTTACAACATTTTTCGACTGTGCAGTCAATCTGTATTCCTTCTTCTATTTTTATTTTTCATAATGTCAATACTATTTACTTTTTCTTACACGAAATTCCGTCTTCTCATCAACAAACGTATAAATCCATTTTGAAAAAGAAGTCGAATGGAGGGGCAAAGAAAACGAAACGCGTACGTATTCAACACGACCCTCTTCATCGTGCGCCCAAAGAAGAGTTCGTTTTACGCAATTATCATAGTCGAAGTGGAACTCGCAGAATTCGACCTTGAAAATAGACTCTCCTAGAGAAAAAGAAGGATATACAAATAAAAAGAATATAAATGGTTTTTCTTCTTTTTATTAGCGATTGTTCAACCAGGTTTACTATGAATCCTGTTCAATCACTTTCTACTCATTTTCCTTGTTTCGACGACGATGTATTTCATACGCGAACTCGATATACACAATATCTACGAGACGAACTTGTCTTTTTTTACTTTTGTCTTACTCGAAATCAAGACGGACATCGTATGGAGGCTTTGTATCAACGCTTACATGGGGTATTGTCCTTATTTCAATATTTACAGAATCAGGGGAAAGATTCACTGTATCAGGAAATTTTTGTCCAATTTTATAAAATGATTGGTCACACAAGAGATTATTTTCTAGGCAAGGGGGAACATCAAATGTCTTATTTCTTGTTGTGGGCCTGGTACGACCATTATCCTCACTTGGTCGAGGATGCTATACATCATTTCGTTTTTGATATAGATAACGATACTGCTGGTTACGGTTCTTGGAGAGACATCAAATATTTATGTGATTTTTTGAAAACACATAGTGTTCAGGGGGAAGAACATCGTCTTATCTATTTTTGTATTTCCTTGGTAAACAAGCAGTTAGATAAAGATGTAGATACATGGAAATTTTCTTCCAAAGCATATTGTCCAGATGCGCTTAGTCATGTTGCCAAATGGATCCCGCGCGAGAAAAAACGGTTTGATTGGCTCTTTCGTAAATTAGCGGTCCATTGGATACATAACCATCAACCTTATATTCTCACTACGGCATCGTCCAGTCCTTCCGATACTTCTTTTCACAAGGCATTATTGAAATGTTATCGTATATACCGGAAGATTATTGCATCCATGAATAAAGCATTGCAAACCTTGGAAATCAAATTATGTAAACGCCAATATCACGAAATCGTACCTACAAGCGTACCCAAGTTCTCATTAGCACGACAGCGCAGTTTCTTTTTGTTATCATCGGATGATATTGAGGGGAATCATACAAAGAAATCTGCGTATCAGAAAATTAAAACACATCATTACGACATTCATAATCACTATACTCCTGTCTGCGAAAATACAGACGACCTTTCTTCCGGTAGTCTTAACGCGTTTTATGCTTGTTATTCGCCTGGATATTTTGTCAAAGAGGCATGTACTCTTTTGTCCAAATACGATACTGGTTCAGAAGATGTGATGCAACATATTCACTATTTGAATTTGTTATGGAAAAAACAAACGCACGTTGTTTCTATGTTTCAATTGTCCGGATTTTTGCCAATTGTTGACATTTCTTCCAAAATGAATTTGCATAATCGGGACCCTCTATACAACGCATTAGGTATGGCTATTTGTGTGGCGTTTTATCAAAGTGGGGACTATTCGAAACGCATTTTACTAATCGACACTGTTCCCACGTGGGTCTCTCTTGACTCATGTGACGATTTCGTTTCGGCTGTGAAAATGGTGATGGATGTATTGAAACACACCCCAAGCACTACTTGCGATTTGTATAACGCCTATTCTTTGGTGGCTTCACCATTGCTTCAACAATGCTTTCATTCTTCTCCCTCTACGAACTATATCAAATGTTTATTTTTTAGTTACGACCCGATTCTCCCTTGTATGGAAAATATACATACACTCTTTTCGTCACAACATTTAATATTGCCTACATTCGTTTTTTGGAATGTATATAGCGATTTATCCTATTGCGATGATGATTTCAGCATTTTTTCAGAATTGTTACGTGATAAATCCAATATATTCTTATCGGGCACGTCATTCTACTTACTACGCACGCTGCAATATATTTGTCAAGACACTACTTCACAAACATTGATTTCTTCTATATTGAAACAATCCAGATTACAACCGATGGAATCATTGTGTATGGCGAGTTTCCAATAAACCCTGTTTCTTATATGTTAACATGTTATGTTCTCGGTCTTTCAACATTGTTTCTTTTGATGACTCGATGAGTTCACGCTTTTCTTGCTTGCTCATTTTCATCACTTCTAGTAATTTTTCTTTGGCATTTTTCGCATCAAGACGAGTATCCGGAGTCGCCTTGATGATTTGTTTCAACATTTTTACGTATTGTTGATTGAATTCGTTTTCTCTTATTTTGAATTCACCTCGCGTATATTTCAACATGATTAATGCTATCGCGTAGTTATCCCACGACCAGCGCGCATTCCATAACGCATCGTATAAGTTTTCCCATGGTTGTCCTATGTAGCTAGACAAATATTCAGTCCATGCTTTCTGCATTTCCGTCTTTTCAGTATTGGTTAGTGTATCGACTGCTGAATTGTTATCCATGTAATCTTTGATGACTTGTTGTATTTGTTCTTCTGCCACTTGTTCTTGTAATGGGTTTTCACTCTTTATTTTATGGAACGCATAACTTATCAAATGAATATCTACACACCAAGGACTATAATTCGGTCCGTATACATAAAACGCATTGGTCGCGTCTTCTGGTTTGGATTCTCCTTCAAACGATATACCGAAATCTATCATTATTGGTGTCTTTTTCACGTCATGAACCATGATATTATTTGATTTTAGATCATAATGAATGATGTTCGCTTCTTGTAATTGAGAAAGGGCCTTCAGTAAATGAAAATGAATATGAAATAGCGACATCACGTATTGCTGTGGTTTGTTTACTCTTTCCATAAAATAATCCATCATGTCTTGTTTTCCTACATATTTTATTGTGCTTGCTATGTATTCTTGCGGGGTTTCGTTTGATGTTTGTTTTTCGATGAATTCGCATTTTTTTAGTTCATTGTCTTCTATTTTGGACAATTCGATTGGACACGTATTTATGATACCGGCAAAATATTCACTGGCGTTACGTAATTCTTTGATTTTATTACCCAGCACTTCTTCTTGTTCTGAAATATCATCTTTTGTTTGAATTTTTGTTATGTAGTCTTCTTCTTTTATCGTATTTCCATCACACAGAAAAGAGGGTTTGTATATACATCCAAACGTCCCTTGGTTTACCAATTTGGGTTGCTGTACCGAGACGTTTTCTATCATTATGCTCTGTTTTGTATCTTCCATATATTTATATATTGAGTAGATTTTTTATTTTCCTTTCTTTCTTTCCTTTCTTTCTTTCCTTCCTTTCTTTCCTTCCTTTCCTTTCTTTCCTTCCTTTCTTTCCTTCCTTCCTTTCTTTCTTTCTTTCCTTTCTTTCTTTCTTTCCTTTCCTTTCTTTGATAAAATTGTAACCATATATTTATGTTATTTGTTTACAATTTGGGTTTTGATATTATTATCGCTCTCATGAGGGGTCGAACCTCAGACCTTTCGATTAACAGTCGAATGCTCTAACCAACTGAGCTATGAAAGCAGGCGAGGAAGCCGTCTTCCTATTCATATATAGAATCCTTTCTTTATATTGATTTTGTATTTTTTACTATTTTTTACTATTTTTTACTATTTTTTTACTATTTTTTCCTGTTTTCTCTGTGTATCTATGTATATGCAATCCAGTATATTTGACCTCTCGAATTCCAGCGTCTCCTTTTATTTAGATAATGTCTTGGACACACAATCACACACTTATTATAAAATTATTACGTTGTCCGCTATTCCTCCTGGACCTATCGCGGATATGGTCATTTCAAAGAGTTTTCCTCCTTTGTCCGAGTTCCAAACTCGTCCGTCATGGGACCATTATGGGTCTTCTTGTAAATACGCATTGTTACGTTATCCTAAGGGAGATGCTCGAGGAGGCACGTCTTTTCCACAAGACTTCATGATGCAACAAGACATTCCCTCGTTGTTGGCTTATTTGACTTCCAATGGATACAATGTACAAACCGACTTGTCTACACTCATTACCAACCAAGGTCTTCATAGTCACAGCGCAGCATCACGCAAATTTATCTGTTTTGCTAGTTATAGTTCTTGAGATTTGTAGGTGGAATTTTCTTATATCTCTATTATAATAACATTGTTCCTACGTGTCGGTATTTATGGTTGGTAAATCACTATTTAACAATACTACACAATGCGTCTTTTCTCGCTCTTTGTTGAATCCTATTTCATTGGGTCAAACTACCTCCGTTTCGTCGGGGGATATTGACTTGATTAGCACCGCATTTTATGACATTCTGAAAATCATTGAATCTATGTACGGAGCAAATATGGCATCGAAAAAATATGAAGAAATTCCCAATAATTATGACCAATATATACAACTGCACGACTCACTACAAGAGTTACAAGCGCAAACTACCAATAATGACCTTACCTTGTTGTTGCAAATCGCAGAACATACTTTGGTCGGCGCCATGAATTCTTACACGGTTTATGGTGAAAATGTATTGCTCCGTATTGACAAAGCCGCATTGGAAGCTCGTGTCAGTGAACTCTTGAATAAAGCCAATGTGGAAACTGTCAATGACGCTGAGACTGATAGTAATCTGGGCATCGTTCGCTCCTTCCGATTGGCTCCCGTATTTAACTATTATATTATGATTTATGGTATGCCCACTTGCGGTCTTGGTTTTGACCCCGTGAAAATTTCTTTCTTAGTTGATATCTTGACCGAGAAGGGCATTGACCCATATACGTAGATTTGCTTTCTTGTATTTTATTTTTTATTTCCTATACATTCATTACCTATGCTCTGTAAAATTGAAAATTTCTGCGTGGATTATTCTAATTATAATTAACCTTCTACAACAAAAATGGCCACTTATCAGAAACCTCTTCATGTTCGCAATTTAAATGTGGATACCAACGTTCCACATGTAGAAGCCCCTCGTTCTTCCAAATCACGCGCTCCATATTGTGGCGTCTGTTTTAAAGCAAAACAACCCGCATCGGTCTACAATAGTCATTGGACTCGCATGAATCCAAACCCACGTAGTCCGATTACTTGTCCTCTCATTTTACAAACTATTTGTAATTATTGTAAAAACAAAGGCCATTCCGCCAAACATTGTCCGGTTGCTGCGAAAAAAAATGAACATAGACGTCAACGCGCTTCTTCTATCAGTTCCAACGCATCTTCTCAAAATAGCATCGCATCTTCTCCTAATGAAAGGGGGTCTTGGTTACAAGCTGCTATGAAATCTGTTCCACCCGAGATAAACAATGTTCTTGGTTCGGACAAAGAAAACCCCGCCGAGAGACGACTCAGTTTGGACAATCCGTCATTTGTCCGTACCGACAACGCGTTTCCTTCGCCACCCAAATTACGTAGACAGAGAAAAACGTGGGATTGGAATGACGACGTCGACACCGACAATGAATAAAAAATACAAACAAAAAACAAAAACGAAAAATGTTCCTATATTGATGTGTTGTTCATTTTTATCTCTTCGTTTTCTTCTGCGTGTTTCGCGTTTTCATGTAGTCTCTATACAATACTCTATGAAAATCGGTTCTTCTTTCGCCACTTGATGATTTCCCACATGAATTTCTTGGCACATCGTTTCGCACCACTGGATGGTCATCCATCCGCATATAGACCTTCTATTCTATAAAATTGATTTCTTTTGATAGAATCCTCTTCTATGCATCAAAACACGCTGTTATCGTATAACCAATTCTTCAACTCATTATGGGCGAACTCCTCATCGGTGGAATCTTCTTCGCAATTATTGCTTTGATGGTATTGGGAAAAGCATCTGCTGGTTCCAATCAAGTCAGTCCCTATTCTGGATAATCATTCTCTGTATTGTTTGTACATAAAAAACACTCCTCTTTCAGTTTGAGGATTGTTTTTTTTTTGGTTTTTTGGTTTTTTTGGGTTTTGGTTTTTTGGGTTTTGGTTTTTTGGGTTTTTGGGGGATTTTTAAAATAAATTTATTGGCAAATCGTTTCGTACAAATGTACATACACCGTTTTCGTCCCATTTTACTTGAACTGTCTTGATTTCCACTCCGTTCTTCCATGCCGTCTGGACTGCGTGCTTGTATAGAGGGTCGATGTTCGATGGTTGGAAACTCGTTGCGTCGCTGCGCTGTATCATAAAGCAGAGAATACATCGCTTGTCTGTCGTTTCTGCTAACTCTTGGAGTTCTTGAATGTGTTTCAACGCACGAGGACTCACCAAATCTGTATTGTTCTTCTTATACCCATCTGGAAAATACGCTATTTTTTGGTTGAATTGTTTTTGGTCTTCTGGTAACTCTTTCAGTAATTTCTTTTTCTCTTTTTTGGGAGCGTCTACATAGTCTGCTAGCGGCACCGATTTTATTTCCATCACGAATTCTCTTCCGTTTTCGTCTACCCCCACAAAGTCAAAACGCGAATTGAGTAGCATCACTTCTCGCTTGTAACTCTGAACATTGTTCAGGTTGTCTATACAATTGTATTCGAGACAACGCTCCGCAATGGTTTCCGACAGCTTCGGGTTGATGCCGATGATTTCTTGGTTGTCACCTTCTTGGTAGATTGACAATTCTACACGATGCGAGCTTTTTGCCGTTGTTGACTCGATTTTTGACAATATCACATTACACTCCTTTTCCGCAAGCCCACAACATCCGAGAGACGGCGTATGGGCGAGGATTTCTCGCGCGGTTTCTCCTCCTGGCGAATTGATGATTGCGTCTGCCATATAAGGCGTCTTGCAGTGTTGCGATGGACGCTTCACGATGATTCCTTGGACAGGTTCCGGGATTTGGTATAATATTGTTGACATTTCGATTCTTGGTGAGTTGAACTTGATTTCTTGCATTGGTTGATTACTGTGTATCTATTCAGCGTATTCATTTCATTCAATTTTATAGGCGATGATTGAATGAAATCAGAGAACGTTGGTCCCTCTTTTATTGGTATCTTATTTTATTGTTCTTGGTTCTCAAATATCCACGTCCATTGTATAACGAAGGATGAGCGTAAAAACAACTGCGTGCACGGCAATACCTACGTAGGTGGGGCATCCACAGGCATTCGCTATATTTCCGAGAACATTTCCAAATAATTTTTGTGTTAATTGATAAGTCATGGGGTTTACCACGATGAGGAAAATGAGCGTGGTCAACAGTGTATATCTCCATTTGTCGGCATTTGAGGGTTTGCATTCGCATTTTGGACACATAGAAGTCATCTTGTGTATTATATAATATAGATAGAAATTAATTACATATATAATATATATTCTCAGGTTCTCTCTTGTCCAGTTTCCATATGGGTTCAGAGAAAAGGTTTCTCATAGTCATTTGAAGTTTTGTATTTTCTCAAAGAGGTTTCTCAATTTCATTGTTTGAGAACATTCATGGGTATTATTATTATTATTTATTGATTATTATTATTATTATTATTATTATTATTATTATTTATTCGTAAATTAATTAAATGATATTATTATAGTTATCTATTTCCATTTATTCTAGCTCAATATTATGTGCAGTTCTAAGAAATTCGTATTGGTTTACAAGTCCAATGTTCAGGTTCTCGATGATTATATCGATTCTCTCAATATATTCAAGGAGGTTATCGAGATGAGCGAGTTCGCAACGAAATACAGTGAATATCTGAAGCCCGACGTGATTATTGTTTTTACCCAAATGTGGTTAGATTTGGAGAACTTTCCGCCAGAAATATATAAAGCTTCCAATTTCATCTTTTTAAATGTAGAGAACTTAACGGAACAAAAACGTATGGACCATGTTATGCAGTTTATTCGGCGCGGGGTCAAAGTGGCCGATTATAGTTTGGCGAACATTGAAGTCATGAAGACCTATGCGAACGAGAACAATATCGAGATGTCGGCGCCTATTTATTATTTCCCGTATCAATACAACAACAAAGAAAACGTATTATTGGAGAACCGCGAACGCGTATATGAATATGATGTGGGGGTCGTCAACGCATGTCCCAAAAAAGACGCATCTGTTAATTCGGCATTAACGTATAAACGCACACAAGTATGGGAAGACCTACAATTCTCGGGATTGTCTTGTTTGAATATTCTCGGTTGGGGCGCAGAACGCGACGCATTGATTAAAAAATGCAAGGTCATTGTGAATGTTCACCATTTCGAATGCTACAAGATTTTTCAACACATCCGGTGTGACCGTCTCGTTTTTGCGAACAAATTGATTGTTTCCGAGAACTCATTATGTGTGAATGATTTGGATATTAAAAACCATGTATTGTGGTCCGATTACAAAAACATAGTGCACACCACCATGAAAACAGTCGAAAACTTTGACCACTATATGGACATTATTACTAACATGGAAACCACTGGGATTGCTGTGGGCCGAGCACGGATTTTGGAACAAACTGTCTGTGAGATTGAGAAAATCTCTTCTTGATTTTATTAATTACGTATATAGATTGTATATACGTAATCCTCATTGTTTACAAATGGGTCCTTTCATATTGTATATCGTTTGCTTTTCAGCGAGATGGAATCAAACGACCCTTCCCCTTGACTTTCTATTCGTGTATTGACAAATCGTAAATTTGGCGTTTTACACTTTACACAATGATCCAAATTTGGTACGTCCTTACATAAACAATGATAATGAAAACGTTTGTTACAATACGCACAATATATATATTTCACATTTAACTCACATCTACATAACTCACATTCTAAGTATCCGTCGTTTTCTATTGTTAGACAGTTTCCCATAGATATTGCTCTCTCTATATATTGTCTAGATATTTTTATATGGGTTTTCTCGCGTTTGTTTTCTCGCGTTTGTTCACACCGATTATACTGTCTCTCGCTGTATCGGTTAGTGAGCACGTTTATTCTTTTTGTGAACTATATAAACAATGGTTGCTACGTTATGTATACACAATTCGTTTCGTAGAGTGATTTTTGATATGGGAAAAATGACGAAGATTGATAAGGCTAAGAGAGATGCCCCTTTCCGGGAGATGGAGGATATTGCCAAGGACAAGAATGTATGCGATGAAACGTTGATTCGTAATTATACACGCACATTTACTTTGGCGATTCGTCAGAAAAAGTATGCCGAGGCAATGAGGTATGGCGACATCTTGTCCAGTTATTATCGCACGTATGATATGCATTCTCGTTTGCTGAGTTTGAAGAACCATATGATAGATGTTCATAAGCAATTGTCCCGTCAGACAAAGGCGCGTGTTGCTGATAAGGCGCGTATTAAGGCAGGTCCTAAGCGTGTCAAGAAGTCGGAGGCGGAGTCGGAGTCAGAGTCGGATGAGGTCACGCAGTAAGGAAATCACACAATATAAAAATACTTTGTACACGATGTAGAAAGTATTTTTATCAGCGCATTCAATACACATTTTTATAAAAGTTGGGTCGTTGGACTCTTTCTGCGCAACGACGATGATATTTTTGATGCATGTTTTATGATATATGCTGGTCGAACAACTTGTTTATAAGGGACGGAATGTTCTGTATTCATTGCCTTGCGTTTGATAATACAAAACGTATGGATGTTACTTAGGTCGTTCATGTTGTGATTCTTTTACTGCATACTACAGTCATGGCTGCTTATCTTTTCAATTTTACGTGGATTTGGACCGTCTTGTTCTTTTCTTATTGGATTTGGATTTGGACCGTCTTGTCTTTTTCTTACTGGACGCGGACTTGGGTTCTCGCAAAGAATACAGCGTGCCTATCCTTATCGGTTCTTCTTCCGCACAATGTTTCGCACTCACTACGTTGTCCATATCGTATGCCCCAAAGGATGTTATGGGACGCATCTTCTTGGGGTCCTCGCTCTTGTCGACGACAAAGATTCGGGTGTGATGGTCTCCTCCTCTATTGATTGGTGATAAGTCGTCACCTATCCCCGATAAGTTATTCATGTCTACGAATGACTGAGACGTATCTGGGGCATATTCTGGTGTAAAACCATCTGGTGGAAAATCGGGTGTCCCTGGTGGGAATTCGGGCGTTTCTGGTGTCCCTGGCGTCCAGGATGTTCCTGGTGCGAATTCGGGTGAAGAAATCGACATTGGTTGCGTCGCCTCTTCATCGGATGGCACTTGTTTCATCCCCACCAGAGTTTTTAATTGAGCGATGTTGATCATGATACCCAAGAGACCGATGATGTCCATGTTCAAATAATAGTGGATGTTGCCTTGGTTGTCTTTCACAATGTTACTATCGGGTTGATGGAAGGCGGGTTTGGTTTCAATACATTCCAACATTATCTTGGTACGATTCGTGGTGAATTCGTGCTGGAGTTGTTTCTTGTTGGTTCCTATCATTTGTTGTTCATAGACAAACATGATGTTCTCCGGGTCTTCTTTGAGAAAGTCTTCCACGTTCTTCTCTTCCATATCAATCACGTCATAGAAAGATGGATTGGGGTCTTGTAATGCCTTGGGCACCGTCTTTGTTGCTGGCAGGTCTTCTATGGAGACGGGTTGGATTTGCTGAACAATGACTTGGGTATCCTTCTTTTTGGGTTCTTCTGGCACTTCTTGCTCTTCTTCTTGCTCATGATTTCGTAAGATTTCCATTGCTCCTTCATGCCCACGCTCTGCGAAATATTCCACTACGTCCATTTCAGCACCCGCATATGCAATTGCATCCTCATATGCGGCGACAACCACATCCACCCCCTCACTGTTCTCTATGGATACATCCGCCCCTGCGTCCACGAGTAGTTTGATGGTGTCCAGGTCTCCATCATACCCTGCTAAGATGAGAGGCGTGTTTTCAAAATAATCTTTCGTAAGTAGGTTGATGTCTGCTCCCGCCTCTATCAGCCTTTTAACCAGGTATGTTTTTTGGTCTTTAACTTCAGGTAACATAGTCATATGTAGAGCAGCATATTCACCTGGAATGGCGTCAATATCTAACTTTTTGGAGGGGTCTCTCTCTGATTGTGCGTTATATTCTAATAAGAGGTCTACCATATCGACCTCCGCTAAGATAACTGCGAACATCAGAGGAGTGTACACTATTTCCTTATCGGCGTGCACACCAACATCGTCGCTAACTATGTTCAGATTTGCCCCTGCGGACAATAGATACCTGGCGATGTCTAGATTGTTCTTCTCGATAGCAAGTAAAAGAGGCGATTCACGGGTCGTCTTGTATGCGGTCTTCTCGTCTATATCTAGACCCAGTTTCTCGCGATTGTCTATCATGGTCTTGGCGGTTCGGTTGTTCCCCTTCTCGATGGCGAGGAGTAACAGATACACTGGGTCGGTATTTGCTCCCGCATCTTTTAACCTCTTTACTATGGCGTCGTTTCCAAAGGCATAGGTATAAGCAGTTCGTCCATTGTCTGAGACAGCATTCACGTCTGCGCCTTTGTCTATCAGGTATTGAATTTTGTCTTCGTCCATGATGGCGACTGCTTCCATTAAGGCAGTGATACCTAAAGAACCCGGTTTGTTCACGTCTCCACCTTGTTCTTCTACATAGATTCTCAGTTCTTCTATCGGTTCGTCTCTTGTTATCATATTGAGGGCGTCGTCGTTTGACCCTCCTTTTTGTTTGCGCCCTTTCTTTTTGGTTTGTCTGGTCTTCTTTATGGTATCCTTCTTTGTTACCTTCTTCTTGGACTGTTTTGGGGGCATTCCGTGTTCGGTGTATATATATATAAAAACACATAATCATTTAAAGTTGGTCTTACATTATTCTCTAATAACGATTCCATCATGAATACCCAGACGGTGACGTTTGTGGAATATATTTGGATTGGCGGAAACAATGAATTGCGTAGTAAAACAAAGGTCATGTATAGTGATGTTCATAGCATTGATGATCTATCTCCGTGGAATTACGACGGTAGCTCCACAAACCAGGCACATGGTCATGACTCCGAGGTTGTCTTGAAACCTAGAGCGATGTTTGGCGACCCCTTTCGCAAAGGTCCTCACAAACTCGTCTTGTGTGATACCTACACGCCGCTTGATGAACCGTTGTCGAATAACCATCGGCAATGGGCAACAGAATTGTTTGAGCGTAAGTGTGACGAAGAACCCTGGTTCGGGTTGGAACAAGAATACTTTTTGCTTGACCCGGTTACGTTGCTCCCATTGGGGTATGACGAAAAGAAGACACAAGGTCCCTATTATTGCAGCGTGGGCGCAGAGAATGCGTTTGGACGACACGTTGCCGATACTCATTTGCGGTTGTGCGTGGAGGCGGGTGTGAAAATTTCGGGTATCAATGCCGAGGTTGCTCCGGGACAATGGGAATTCCAAGTGGGTCCTTGTGTCGGCATTGAACAAGGTGACCATTTATGGGTTGCCCGATATATCTTGAAAAGGGTTGCCGAAACGCAGAATGTGTGTGTGTCTTTTGAACCCAAACCTCTTGCCGGCGAGTGGAATGGTTCTGGATGTCATACCAATTATAGCACGAAACGTATGAGAGAAGGTGCCGACGGGAAAGACGGATTGGATTTTATTTATGACGCCATTCATAAATTGGAGTCCAAACATAGTCAGCATATGAAGGTATATGGCGAAGGGAATGAATTGCGTATGACCGGGAAATCTGAAACAGCGTCATTTGATACTTTTTCTTATGGTATTGCAGACAGAGGTGCTTCTGTGCGGATCGGCAATGAAAACTACAAGAATAAACAGGGATACTTTGAAGACCGACGTCCGAGTTCCAACTGTGACCCCTACTTGGTCACGGGTATGATTTTTCAAACGACTTGTCTAGAGGATACTTGTTGAGAGACTTGTATGAGAGACTTGTATGAGAGACTTGTATGAGAGACTTGTATGAGAGACTTGTATGAGAGACTTGTATGAGAGACTTGTATGAGAGACTTGTATGAGAGACTTGTATGAGAGACTTGTATGAGATAGATATTGTTTACTCTACTATTTTATTTTTCCATATACTCTACCACCGTTCACACGACACACAGTTCCACCCAAGAGTTCCGTTGAGGGTCCCACCAAGTCTTTAAATGGTCCCACCTAAGAATATAGTGCGAGGTCGTATATAAGAATGAGTGACGAATTGAGAAATGAGTGACGAATTGAGAAATGAGTAACGAATTAAAAAGCGAGGTTTTTCGTGAATTTACAACGCGCCCTCCCACCTAAGAATTCGTTCGCGAGTTTCTTACAGAGCTGAAACACGTCAATTGCGAGAACCCACCAAATAAATAAAAAAAAATATATGCAGTTTATGTATATATTTTTCTAACACACATCTACAAAAATGAATTGGCGGGAATACAAAAATGAATTGGCGGGAATACAAAAATGAATTGGCGGGAATACAAAAATGAATTGGCGGGAATACTAAAATGAATTGGCGGGAATACAAAAATGAATTGGCGGGAATACAAAAATGAATTGGCGGGAATACAAAAATGAATTGGCGGGAATACAAAAATGAATTGGCGGGAATACAAAAATGAATTGGACGAGGGATAAGATACCCTAAGAATCTATACAAACTTCTGAATATGAATTTTTATATCGCGATCGCCAGATGTATACAGAGCAATCTACATATATACACCACTATATACTAGAGGATTTTCTTTATGTGATTTCGTAAGTTAGTTTTCTATGAATGGTGCAATCAAAATTTCCAAAATTATATAAAAATATTGTATAATAACATATTAAATGGATTTGGAAGAACTAATGAATAGAAATAAACTCTTAGAGGAAGAAAATAAAGAATTAAAGGAAAAACTCAAAAAATATACCGCCCCTGCAAGAAACAGAGCATATTACGAAAATCATAAACAAGAACTATTAGCAAAGAATAAAGATTATACAGTCTCTCCTGAAAAGAAAAAACAATATGCGAGAACCGCATATTTAAATAAAAAAGAAAAACTAAAACAAGAACCAACAGAAAATTCTGTAGAAGTGAATATTTAGGAATTATATAATTATGTGAATTATTATATAAAAATAAAATGTTATGTAAATATATAAATGGGTTATATTTACAGAATCAAAAACAAGATCGATAACAAAATATACATTGGACAAACGATACAAGACTTAGAAGATAGATGGAGAGGACATTTGAAAAAACATAGCAATTGTAGGTATCTGAAATCAGCCTTCAAAAAATATGGTGTTGATAACTTTGAGTTTCAATTAGTATGCATCACATTTGATAATTGCTTGGATGATATGGAAATAAAATACATTCAACATTATAATTGTTTGGTCCCCAATGGATACAACTTGAGATTGGGCGGAAACTCGGGAAGACATAATGAAGAAACGAAACGCAAAATAGCAGCAACTCTGTTAAAAAATAAGAAAGTCGTACAATTTGATATTCAAGGAAATAGATTAAATACGTTTAATAGTACCGTAGAAGCAGCAAAATATGTTGGTAAATCCAGTTCTGTTATAGGACATTGTTGTAACGGAGATATTAAAACTGCAGCAGGATATGTTTGGAAATATGAAAGTATTAATTCGAATGAAGCAAACACGAATTCAGGAATACCACCATTAACTGGAAAGTTCAAATGTTATATTAAACACGATAAAAAAAAAGTTATACCTCAAATAAATAGAAAAATTGTACAATTTGATATGGATGGAAATAGATTAAAATCTTTTAATACCTGTAAAGAAGCAGCAGAATATATAGGTACTTCTCGTTCTTGTATAACTCATTGTTGCCTTGGACTACACAAAACCGCAAAAGGGTATGTTTGGAAATATGAAAGCATTAATTCAAGTGATACAAATTATGAAGGTCAAAATGAGATATATAAACAGATTAATGAAAAAAGAAACAGAGTGATAGTACAATTTGATATGGCGGGGAATCGATTAAATACTTTTAAGTCATGTAGAGAAGCAGGAAGACATGTAGGTGCCTGTAATAGCAGCATAAGTCGTTGTTGTAATGGAATTAGTTCGTATTCAAAAGGATATATTTGGAAGTATGAAACTATCGTATAATAATCTGAATTATATAATCCAAATTATTATAGCACTAATGCTAACAATTTTCTCCTATCCGGAATCGAACCAGAGTTTCGAGAATAATGCATATATGAAAATATGTTTCAAAGTCTCGAGTGATAACCACTACACTATAGGAGAAGTAGTATATTTAACCCATATACAAGAGGGAATTGCACCGAGCGCGGTTCGAACGCGCGAATCTTTACGATAGTGGGTCTTAAGTCCACCCCCTTAGACCACTCGGGCATCGGTGCTTGGTTGTAATGTGTCCCACCCACCCACATTACAATAGAACGCCATATTTTTATACCCTCTTCAGGTTTATACAATAGTTTTTTATATTTTTATAAGTCGTTCTTCCTCTAATAAAAAGTTTAAAGACATATTCAGGTCTGCCGCGTCCGGCGGAGGGTTTACAATACACTTACGAGTCTTCTGTTTGCCTTCCAATACGCGTCCCCTCCTTTTATAACACATACTGGAAACCAAACAGTCAGAGAGGGGCTCTCTTTAAAGGGTTCATCCATATCTGTTATTTCTGTCTTATATGTCCCCTCTCTTAACATACAACAAAGAAATCCCAGAGAATAGTTTCACTTCATCTTGAAGAGTCCAACAAGAAAAAGTTTTGCGACATATTCAGGTCGTTGCACCAATGCGGGTTCGAACCGCAGACCTTCGGCTCATAAGACCGATGCTCTAACCAACTGAGCTATAGGTGCTTCCTCTACCGGGAATTGAACCCGAACCCCGAGCTTGAAAGGCTCATATCCTAACCGTTAGACTATAGAGGACAGTGTTTCATTTTTATTTGTTTCTTGTTTTGTATTTTTTCTATTTTCGTTTTAATATATTACTTGTTTCTTTTTTATATTGTTTCGATAAATGCTTTACTCCTCGGCCTTCTTGGGTGCTGCCTTCTTGGGTGCTGCCTTCTTCTTGGGCTTCTCAGCAGACATCACCGGTGTTCCTGATGCCGCCTCCTTGGCTACCTTCTCCGCTGCCTTCTTCGCCTCGCGCTCCTCCTTGGCTGCCTCCTTCTTGGCCTGCTTCTCGGCATCCTTCGCCGCCTTCTTCGCCTCCTTCTCGGCCTCCTTCTCGGCCTTCTTCGCAGCCTTCTTCATAGACTGTCTGTAATCTCTCTTCGACTTGCGCACATCCTTCTGGGTGTTCATAAACTGGTCCACAAACTGGTGCTGATCCTCCCAGTTCTCGTCATACGTGTGGGCCGCCTCGAGCACTGCATCCAAATCAAATGCGTCTCCTAGTTGCTCCTTCACACTGCATAGCATATAGTATCCGTAATCCACGAACTTTCCATGCTTCATTCCCAAACTCGCCTTCTTCTCCTTCTTCTCCTCGACATTCGTCTCGGCCTTGGGTGATGCCTTCGTCTTGGGTGCTGCGACCTTCTTCACGGTCTTCTTCTCGGGGGTGTTAGTGGTGCTCGACATAATCTCTAATAAATAGTTGTTGTAGTTGTCTTTATATCGTATTTACGAAGTTATTTCAATTTTATATCTGATTACACCCATTTTACACCCATTAATTACATTTATATGGAAAATGTTCTCTTTCCACCGTTTTCAAAGAGTTTATAGATTGATTCTTAAGACAAGTACAACAACATGCATTTTATTTTTTTCAACTCTCTAGAATTTTTTGCACTTTTGGACATTTTTAAAAATGTCCAATTTTCATTTTTGTGAGAAAGTCTTTGAAAAACAAAACTAAAAAAACACGTTCAAAGCATAATGCTGCGATTTCCATTTTTGATGAAAATATTTGACTGCATACTTTTTTTGTATATTTTGATGCGAAATGATTTAGGGGATTTTTTTGTAAACAAATTATATACATTTTGTTTACAAATGATTACAGAAAAATCCCCTAAAAATCCCCTATATTTTGAATGTGAAAATTGTGCTTATATTACGAGCAACAAAAAAGATTACAATAAACATTTGACCACTGCAAAACATAAAAAGTTTACAGAGTTTACAGGAAATCCCCTAAAATACCAATCTGAATTTATATGTGAAAATTGCAATAAGCAATACAAATCTCGTATGGGGATATGGAAACATCAAAAAAAATGCAGTCCAAAGCAAGAACCTACAGAAGAAACTCCTATAGAAACCAGAGAAGAAACTCTCATAGAAACCAGTGAAAAAACTCCTATGATGCCTGATATGAGCGTATTTATAGAATTATTAAAGCAAAATCAAGAATTCAAGGAGTTAATGATAGAACAATCCAAACAAATCCAAGATACCCAACAAGAGAACCAACAATTACAAAAACAATTGATAGCGGCAGTTAAGACAAACGGGTCTCATATAGAGAACCAAACCAACATCAATAACAACAACCAGAAGTTCAACTTGAATTTCTTCTTGAATGAACAATGTAAAGATGCAATCAATATGTCCGACTTCTTGGAGAACATGGAATTAAATATCGAAGATCTCACAGAAACAGGTCGTTTGGGATATGCAGGCGGTATTTCACGTATTTTGGTGAATAAATTGCAAGAATTAGACATATATAAACGTCCTCTTCATTGTACTGATATGAAACGCGAAGTATTATATATAAAAGAAAATGATGAATGGGAGAAACAGGCGAATTCCAAAGAAAAAATGGACACTATCATAAACAAAGTCGCCAATAAAAACTGTAAAATCATCCCACAATGGATAGACGAACACCCAGAATACCAAGTATTCGATACAATCGATAACATGGACTATATGAACCTGTGTAATGTCGCTCTTGGAGGAATTGGAGAACAGGAAAATCGTCAATATCGCGATAAAATCGTCAAAAATGTTATCAAAGAAATATTGGTCGACAAAATGTAAAAGTAGTATTATTTTTTTTCAACTCTCTAGAATTTTTTGCACTTTTGGACATTTTTAAAAATGTCCAATTTTCATTTTTGTGAGAAAGTCTTTGAAAAACAAAACTAAAAAAACACGTTCAAAGCATAATGCTGCGATTTCCATTTTTGATGAAAATATTTGACTGCATACTTTTTTTTATATTTTGACGCGAAATGATTTAGGAACTTTTTTGTTACCCTAATATAAGATAATAATGGATAATATTTTAGTTCCAAAAGGTTCCACTCAGTTTGTATGTTCAATGTGTGACTATATTACGAGCAGAGAAAGTCAATATATTAGACATTTATCCACTGCAAAACATCAAAAGATAACAAATGGTAACAATGATGGTTCCGAAAAGTTCGGACAGCTAACATGTAAACAATGTTTTCAAACATTCAAATATCGTTCTGGTTTATCGAGACACAGTAAAAAATGTAGTCCAAAGCAAGAACCTACAGAAGAAACTCC
>Ga0209142_1000532_pt1 | contig 26021 bp, 44 predicted proteins | sample SaaInlV_120m_DNA_FD_184678 | JGI IMG/M metagenome (GOLD analysis project Ga0209142, IMG submission 184678) | Marine microbial communities from expanding oxygen minimum zones in the Saanich Inlet - Saanich Inlet SI074_LV_200m_DNA (SPAdes) (version 2) | ecosystem: Environmental > Aquatic > Marine... | reverse complement strand
CCGATTATTATCAGTATATTCAAGTAATGAATAAAGGAAAAAAACAATGAAATTTTATAAATCAGATGTAATCGAAATACCAAACATTGATACGTTTAAAGGATATATACCACCTGGTTATGATTTAGTCGAATACGAAAAAGGTACGAATCCTGAAATGGATGGTATGGTACTACATGGTTTTGATGAAATTAATATGGACGAATTTGGTTTTAAAAATCCAGAATATTGTTTTATAAAATACATAATTAATAAAGGAAAAAACAATGATTGTAAATATGGTGAACGCCGATACCGGTGAAGTTGAAGTAAGAGAAGTGGATATTAATAATCCAAATTCTGTTATGGATTTTGTCATGGAGACTAAAGAATCATTTAACCTATCTGATGAAGAAACGGATAAATTGATTGATAGTATATTTGGAACTCATAATGATAGTATAGTAGGAGAGGCATAATATGAATGACATAACACGATATGGTGAAAACGAATTAAGTCTTAACGTTTTTAATGATGAGTATTTGTATAACGCAAGATTAAACAAATCGTATTTAATAGATATAATCAATGAGACATTCATATATACGGATGAACAGATGGATGTATTAATCCAAGACTTAGATGAGGAAGAGTAATAAAACAATCGCGGTAAGCTAAATAATATTTACCTCAAAAATAAATCAAAATAACACTTGACTTTAACGATTATTATCAGTATATTCAAGTAACAAATAAAGGGAATAAACAATGACAAACGTAAAATACACTAAAAAAATGATAGACTACTTAACCACTCATGGTATAGATGTCCAACCTAAAGATAAGAATGAGTATTCTAATGAAGCTATTCAGTTCTTCCAAGACCAGAATGACTTCTATGAATTCACTATTGAAGAAACAACATTAAGTGGTTCATTTACAAACGATATGATGGACTTGAGTGAAGCTGATAATTCTGATTACTTCATAGACTAAACACAACTTCCTGTGAGGTAGGGTTAAGAGCCACTGCATCTCCTGGAGAACTGGACCTCACAACGATTTAACTCATGACACCCAGAGAGAGTCGAAGCTCTGATAACTCATCTTCAACTCCTCAAGCTATGGAAACGATAAAAAATATTTAGCATACAAAACTGACAAAATGACAGACGAGTGACCGCGGGGTATAGTAGTTCGTGAATACAAAACAATATGACATTTTGTCATAGCCTCTGATTGAAGCGCATATCGAGGTCAATTTTTGAGGCTATACATCTTGATACATATTAGCTATCTCTAACGAGATAAAAACATTTTAACAAACAACAAACGGAGTAATGTATGAATTCAACACAATTAAAGCACAAGGATATGATGGGTGATATGAACCGACATAATGTGGTACTTGAAAATTATATTGAACTTGAAGATGATAAAAGAATTTATGGTTCTAAGCGTATTAACCTTATTCGTATCTCTCAGGAAAAGAAAGTTAAAAAATTAGAACTAATAATACTTAATTGGACTTCTAAATTTGAGAATACCACTCATTCAGATAGATTGAATTGGAGGTCTCATTACCAATCCATCCAGCAAATGAAGAAGCATTTATCAAGTGGACTTAATCATACTTTATCTAAAACTGAATTAATTCTTTGTAATGAGTTGTATAGTAGGTATTCATTTTGAAGGTCGTGAAGACTTCACATTTTTACACTTACACAGTTGAGTTAAATCAACAAGATAAACTAAAGGTAATGTGGTTAGAAAAGATTAAGAAACTCCGAGATGTTATGGACGAGTGGTCAGTGAAGAATACTCAAATGTCCATGAGCTCAACTAAATGTAAACAATGGAGTTCAGATTGGGATAGGTTTATAAAATTAAAAGAATTGTTTGAATTTCACAGGCCTGCATTTATCAAGAAGAGACATATGATAGAATTAAACCAAATGTATAAAAGGTATAAATAATGAAGAACAAAAAGAAACCTCTTGACTTTCTCGTTAATCCGTTGTAAGATCAACCATATAATATGAAACAATCAGGACACGCAATGAAAAAGAACACTATAATATTTGACTTAGATGGTACACTTGCTCTTATAGAAAAGAGAAGGTTAAAGGCTGGTTCTCCGACAGGACATACTCCAGTGATTTCTAAAATGGATTGGGATGTTTTCTTTGATGCCGAAAATATTCAATTAGATGAACCTAATTATCCAGTTATTAAAATGGCTCAGATGTTCGCTCAGGATGGATTTAAGATTGTTATCTTTAGTGGCAGAAATCGCCGAGTAGTATCGGAAAGTGATTTCATGTCAATAGTAGAGATGAAGAACTACAATCGTGAGAATGATACTGTAGTCTGGGACTAAAACCCAACGGGAGTGTTGAGTGGGGTTTATCCCCACTTGACACCACTTTTTTGTGTCGTTTCATAAAAAACGTTATACTTATATAAAAGAGAAAGGTTATATTAGGCCGTTAGGCCTTTCACCCACACTATGAAAAAACCATTAATGACAATCGGAATAGAAGAAATTTCAGAAGAACAATATAATCACTTCTTCTATAAGTGGTTATACACTTATGGAGGAACATCGGATGTAAAGACTTTGCAGGAATTTATCAATGAGTATGATTCAGATGTATATGGAGATGTAGATATTTATTCTACTTCTGTATGTCCTTGTGTTATGTGTATAGGAGAAGATATAGTATGAAGTCACGAATAGAAGTTATTAAAGAGCTTGTTAAGAAGTATCCTAATGACTATCAGTTAGGTAGTGCAGTTAGACGATTTTAACAGAAGATTATTGGAATGATAGCAGTAATACTTTAAGAGTTCTTGAATATCGAGAGCTTGGAGAATTTAAAACTCTTACATCGTATGGTCAGTATCATAAAGAGGCAGAACAAGAATGGTTAAAGAGGTTAAATAAAATATAATGGATACATTAGTAAAAAGGTTATCATCTATTTTAACGGCCTTGGAAGATGTAGGAAGTATAGTAATTCCGCCAGAAGTTCTACTTGAGTTAAAATCTCTTATACAAGATGTAACCGTGAGTAAATGTAGTAATGGTGTTTTTTGTCAAATGGAGAAGAAGTGGTAGTACGTCTCGTCGCAGACGGGACGCGTATAACCGACCATAGGGATTTTTAAAATGGGTAAGAAACCAGATAATGTTGCTGACACTCCAGGTATATTACCTTATGGTAGTAATATTGGAGCACCTGCTATTACACCAACAGATATTAATAGTTGGAAAGATTTAAGAATAGGTTCGGCTAATAAGTATTTTGAAACTCGATATGATGAGATAAAACAAGAATACATTAAGTTGATGCAGGAGTATGAATGGAATAAACTTGTCTATAATGCCAAGTATAGTTTTCAACCTGTTGTAGGGAATACTTACTATTTATACCAACACGACAGGGGACATTTATGGTTAAGTCTTGTAGAGCCTAACCGATGGGAACAGATATTTATAGGTGCATTTAAATTGACTTCTAATGATAAGTGGGAAAGGGTAGAATGGGATACAATAAAATAACACTTGACACTCTCATATATTCTTCGTAAGATCAAGGTATGAATAAAAAACCACACATCTATAATTGGATACAGGATAAGGAGAAATGATAAATGATTAATTACACCGACAAGCAATATGATATGGTTGAAGCACTATTCGATATGGTAAAAACTGTTTCGTTAAAGAATAAGAGTTCAGACTCACGATATGAATATGCTTGGAAAAGACAAATATCTAATTTGATATTTGATATTAAAGGTAATGGGTATTCTACTGGACTTGTTTCTAAGTCCGCATTAAAAACAAATAAACCTTACTATGTTAGTGACCATGTATACTCTCGTGGTACTGTAGCTGAGTATCTTATTAGTAAGTTTAAGAATAAACCATTTACATTAGAGTGGTTACAAAATAATTTTCCTAAGTTAGCTACAACTATTTTTGTTACTCAAAAAGAAAATGGTAGACTTTCATTTATAACTAGAAATATGACCTTAACACAATTAATGAAAATGGAACACTATATAGAAGCTGGTATTAAATTAATTCATGTTCCATCTAAGAGAGTTAAGAAGTTTCCACAGTTAGTTACGGAGCAAATGGAAACACTTGTAGATAGTCATTCAATTAAATGAATACAGTAGTATTAAAACGACCAATTTTAGATATGGGATTGTTATTAGAATTTGTAAACGCTGGCAATAAAGTTGTAGGTGATAAAAAACGATTTGAATTAGATGATGAGTTTTTTGATATGATTGTTACTGAATTACAATACATGGATGAACTTGAAAAACTATTACCTGTTCCATTCCAATTGGCACAGTCATGATATACTTTACAGCGGATACCCATTTTAATCACATAAATATTATAAAGTTTTGTGATAGACCGTATGAACTAATAGATGAAATGAATGAAGCTCTAATAGAAAATTGGAATAGTGTAGTTGGTAAGGATGATGAGATATATCATTTAGGTGATTTTGGTTGGGGTGATAATGTAGATAATTTAGATATACTTCGTAGGTTAAATGGAACTAAATATCTTGTTAAGGGAAACCACGATTGGAAACTCTTAAAGGATAAAGCAATACGTAGTGAATTTGAATGGATTAAAGATTATAACGAATTAGAATTGGATGATAATTTTTTTGTTATGTGTCATTATCCATTTAGAACTTGGAATCGAGATCACTATGGAGCAATAAATCTATTTGGTCATTCTCATGGTAACACGGATCCAATAGGTAATCAATTAGACGTTGGTGTGGACTTACATGAGTATAGACCGATATCGATAAACGAAGTGGTGGAGAGATTTGATGAAAAATAAATTTAAAGAATACTACCAGAACAATCCAGACATTGGAATGAAGCACGATAAGATAGCTCGTGATGTATGTAAAAATAATGCCGGTAAGATAAATTCTAACATTAAAGAAATTTCAGATCATCCAGATAAATATGACATTGATTTAATAGCTACATTACAGAATGGAGATATACAGTATATAGAAGCAGAATACTCTCTATCTTGGAAGTCACACAAGTTTCCGTATGGAATGTTTAATGTACCATCCAGAAAAGAGAAGTTCTTTGTTAAGTATCCTAATTCATTATATGTTATGGTTAATTATAATAGAACAATGATAGCTATAGTAGAAGGTGATGTTATATTACAACAACCATTAGTGGAGTTCCCCAATAGGTTTAATAAGAGTGGAGAATATTTTTATAGGATGATACTTGATAACGTGAGATTTGAGGAACTGATATAGTAAGTGTTATTAACGAGAACGAGATAGACGCGTATTAACGATTATATACGTTTTTTTAATGGTGTTTATTTTTTAAAAATAAAAGAACGTTTTCCAAAACTTCATGATATATATTACAGTAATGAGAAATATGAATAACATATCAAAACGATTTTCACCGGTACTCACCACTGAGATTCCTCGGGCATATAATTGCACAACGGAACATCAGGTTGATGCCGATTATTGGAGAACGTAGTCTCATTACTTTTAATATATAAAATTACAATAGCATATAAAGAAAAGGGTGAGACTCAAAAGGTTTCACCCTTTTTGTTTTTATGAAAGAAAAAGACTTGACTTTATGAATTATTGTTTGTATTATTAAAGCATATTCACCCATGATGAAATGGTATCATGTCTGATTGTTAATCAGATCTTCCTGGTTCGAATCCAGGTGGGTGAGCAAATATCTCTATGGTGTAATTGGTAGCATTACGGATTCCAAATCCGTTAGTCTGAGTTCGAGTCTTAGTGGAGATGCAATATATGGGCTTGTGGTGAAATGGTATCACATGAGATTTTGAATCTCATATTATCGGTTCAACTCCGATCAGGCCTTCTAAAAGTTTTTTAAAATAACACTTGACTTTATGAATTATTGTTTGTATATTTAGGTGTTAATTGAAATGATGAGATAAGAAAATGAAAGATAAGAGAACTAATAAAAATTACAGCCTAACTAAAGAGTTTAACAAAGCAATTAACTCCAGTTGGTATAAGAAAATAATGAAACGACTAAAGTTCGTTTGATTAAAAGTTTTTTGACAATTTGTTTACCATAAATGGCCCGGTCGTCTAATGGATAGGACACTGGACTTTCACTCCAGGAACCGGAGGTCAGTACTCCGTCGGGCTACAATAAAATATTATGGAGAGTAAAATACTTGAACGAAAAACTCGTTCTCCTTATATTTATTATAGAAGATAATATAGGAGAATTGATGTGTATAAATGTAAAGTAAAAAACTGTGGATATGAAACTGAAAGTCATCCACAAATAGCTAATCATTCTAAATGGGTTCATAAGAAAGATGAGCAATATACGGTATGTTCGTATTGTGATAAAAAATACCAAAAGGCAAATTTGGGGCCACATGAAAAACGATGTATGTATAATCCAGAAAATTATACTGAATGTAAAGAATGTGATACTCACATAGAAAAACACCTTACATTCTGTAATTCAAGTTGTTCAGCGAAGTATAATAACAGAGTTGGTAAGACTGGATATAGAAGGATGATAAATGATAATAATGGTATTCATCCTAATAAGATTGGAGTAAACCCACATTATAGGGAAATGTGTTTTGAGAACTATGAACCTGAATGTGTAATATGTGGATGGGATATTTCGGTTGAAGTTCACCATGTAGATAATAATCATGATAATGATGAACCAAAAAACTTAATACCACTGTGTTCTAATCATCACATAATGACACGAATGAATAAGCATAAAGAATTGATAAATGAAAAAATTAATGAAATAGTAAAAGAAAAATATGGGGCTATGGTATAAAGCGATTACACCGCATTTGCACTGCGGAAATTAGGGTTGGATTCCCTATAGCTCCACACCATATGTACAGGTGGCAGAGTGGTTTAATGCGGTGGATTGCAAATCCATTATTCATCGGTTCGAATCCGATCCTGTACTCAACAGGGGAATTAGTTCATCGGTAGAATGATTGGCTTACATCCAATAGAGAATGGTTCGATTCCATTATTCCCTACACAAAATGCTCTCATAGCTTATCAGGTAAAGCAACTGGTTTGTAACCAGAAGAGCGGGGTTCGATTCCTCGTGAGAGCTCAAACAATATACTCTCGTGGTGAAACGGATATCATATTTGGCTACGAACCAAAAGTTGGGGGCTCGATTCCTCCCGAGAGTACAGTATAAATAGAAACGGTAGAAGTCCGTTATAAAGACTTTGAGTTAATTCCTCAGACGAAAGATTGACGCTCTCTATTTATATCATTTTTTACTCCCGTAGTGTAAAGGAGAACACAGTAGTTTCCTAAACTACAAATGATGGCTCGATTCCATCCGGGAGTACAATTGGACCCATAGGTTAACTGGTAAACCAGATGGCTTTTAACCATCTGTTCCCGATTCGAGTTCGGGTGGGTCCACATGAGTATAAAATATGAACCGACCTTTGGTGAGTATGTAGTAATACGGATGAAGGAAGAAAATATATCTTGGAAAGATTTAGATGAAGATACTATTGACTTTTTTCATACTCAATGGTTGATTGACAGAAAGAGGGTCCCGTAGCCCAATTGGTAGAGGCAATAGACTTAAAATCTATACAGGTGTTGGTTCGATTCCAACTACCCGGTCAATAGTTATATTATATCTGTAATAGATAACTAAACATGATATTTATTACGGATAGAATGGAGTTAGAAATGGAAATTCATGATAAAAGTTGGGGATATGAAAAGTGGATAGTAAATAAGAAAGAATACTGTGGGAAACTTCTATTCTTTAAAAAGGGAAAACATTGTTCCTTTCATTACCATAAAATAAAAGATGAGGTATTTTATTTACAGTCTGGTTCGATAATAGTTAGATATTCAAATGAAGATAACTTAGAAGAATCTAAAAAAATGATTATGGAACCTGGTGATACATTTCACGTTTCTATTGGATTACGTCATCAAATGCTTGCAATAGAAGATAGTGAATTATTTGAATTTTCAACACAACACTTTGAAGATGATAGCTATAGGATAATTAAAGGTGATTAAAGTTTGGACTAATGGTTGCTTTGATGTTTTACATCGAGGACATATAGAGTTGTTTAAATATGCTAAATCACTTGGAGATATTCTTATAGTTGGTATAGATACTGATGCAAAGATTAGAACAGATAAGGGTAAAGGTAGACCAATACACACATTGGAAGATAGAATAGAAATGTTAAATTCTATAAAGTATATTGACGAAGTTTTACAGTTCAATACAACTAACGAATTACGAAATTTAGTTAGAGTTACATTACCAGATATAATGGTAGTTGGTTCGGATTGGAAAAACGGTCAAGTGATTGGTAGAGAATTTACAAAGGAATTAAAATTTTTTGATAGGGTGGGTGATTATTCAACCACTAAAATAATGGAAGCGTGGTAGAGTGGTTGATTGTACATCCCCGCTAAGGATGCTTACCTTAATAGGTAACGGAGGTTCGAATCCAACATCTTCCGCAATATATGGAGAGATCCACTGAATGGTCGGCAACTGGGTTTGAACCCCAGGGTGAATGAAAGTTTGGGGGTTCGATTCCTCATCTCTCCTCCAATTGCTCTCGTGGTGAAACAGGATATCACAAATCGTTTCTACCGATTTATTGAGGGTTCGAGTCCTTCCGAGAGTACCAATTATTACCACTTATTAGTGGTTATTAGTATGATAAACTACATCTTTTTTAGGTTCGATTATACTTATTAGTATAGGAGAATATAAAATGAAATGTGAATATTGTAATAAAGAACATAATGGGAGTTTTGCAACTGGTAGATTTTGTAATAGGAGTTGTTCTAATGGATTTTCTACTAAAGCAAAACGAAAAGAAATAAATGAGAAAGTTAGTAAAACTTTAACACAACATAAACAGATTGAAAGAAATTGTTTGGTATGTAATAAAAAGTTCATTACCACTGATTATAACGGTCCAACTCAAACACAACAAAAACTATGTTCAAGAGAATGTGGAAGCCAGTATTGGCCTGATAGTCGTAGGAAATCACAATCATTGGCTATGGTTAAACGAATATTAAATGGACATGCACCATCATTGAAGTCTATTAGATGTGAATATTTATATAAAGATAAATTAATAAAGTGTGATTCTAAAGTAGAATATAGTTGTTTAGATTATTTTGAAAATGAATTTAATGTGATGGATATTGATAGATGTAATTTTAGTTTACCATTTGAATTTGAGAATAGAGAACGGAGATATATTCCAGATTTTAAAATAAAAACTACTAATGGTGAAATTTATATTGTAGAATGTAAAACTATTATTTCCAACAATGACTTGCAGAGAAAATGGAAATATTATTACGATACTATAGATATTAAACGAGAAACTTTAATAAATTACTGTGATAAGAATGGATACACACCATTTTTTTATAATAAAGAACTCAATAGAAAATTTTACGATAACTGCAATCCCACCGGTATACCCTCGGTCTGATAAACCGTTGAAAGGTTAATTGGTTACACGTTGGTTCGACTCCAACCCGGTGGACAAATATGTGGGAATGTAAAGTGTGCAGAAATAGTGGTTCAATTCCACTTGGGGCTACAATATAGGAGAATGTAAAATGTGGAAACGATTTACAGGTGAACAAGTAACAGATATAGAAACAACACTACTTACTGATATAGCAAGTATTCAAGATGAGCATAATTTATCTTTTTACATTGGTGGTGATAGCATGAAACGATGTGACACTACAACTTACACAGTAGTATTGGTAATGTTGATGGAAGGTAAAGGTGGTCGTGGTTATTATAAGAATATAAAAATTAAAGATGTTAATATATCTATGCAACAACGATTATTCAAAGAAACATATGAAGCAGTTGAAACTGCTCTGTTTATAAATCCTATATTAGAAAGTATTGGTTATAATATTAAAGAAATACATACAGATATAAATCCGAAATCGAAATATGCCAGTAGTGAAATGGTTAAGCAAGTAATTGGGTATTGTATGGGAATGGGATTTGAAGGTGTATTGAAACCAAATAGTTGGGCTGCTATGGAATGTGCTGATAAATTTTCAAAGTAATATCTCATATATATTCTATTTATTATAGAAGTAAATAAAGGTTATGACTAAACATTTTCCTTTAACCAACCAGGAGATATTCACTATGAGTAAATCTAAAGCAGTAAAAAAAGTTGTTACTACTACACAAGTTAAAGTAAATCAAGAATGTAAAAATAAACGACAAGTCCTGTCACAATTAAAACGGATTAAATGGGATATAGAGTTCCAAACTGAAAATCAAGAAATATTCTATAACACTATAGATAAGAATGATATTTCATTTTGTGCAGGTCCTGCTGGATGTGGTAAGACTTATATCGCAGTATATTATGCATTACAACAACTTGCTACTTCTAAAAAATATGATGGAATTATTATTACAAAACCATTAGTAGAAGTTGAGGGTGAGAAGCTTGGATACTTACCAGGTAACGTAGAAGAAAAGACAGAACCATTTATGATGTCTATCTACTACAATATGGAACAGATTATAGGTAGAGATAGATTGAAGATGTTAAGAGATACGGGTGTGATTACAGTAGTTCCATTAGCTTATATGCGTGGACTTACTTTAACTAATAGAATGGTATTATTAGATGAAGCACAGAACTCAACTCCTTTACAGATTAAAACATTTCTAACTCGCATTGGTAAAGGTAGTAAATTTATCATTAGTGGAGATTTACAACAATCAGATGTTAAACATAAAAATGGTAATGGGTTAGAAGATGCAATTAGAAGATTAACTGGGTTACCACATTTAGGATTTTCACAATTTACATTAGCAGACATAGTGAGACATCCGGTAGTTGCTGGAATATTAGAACGATATAATAAAGAATATGATATTGCGGATTTACCTGCAGAAGCCACATTATCAGCTTGGTTAGAACATCCAAAATATGATTACTCACGAATAACAAACAGATGGGGTTAAAATGATAGAAATACAAAAGAACCAGAAAGAAGTATTTAGAATAGAAGAAAAAGAATTTTCTGGATACAAATTTGTGGACATTAGGATTTGGTTTATGGCAGATGATGGTGAGTATAAACCATCTAAAAAGGGTATATCCCTTTCACCAGATAAAGTACATGAAGTAGTTGAGGCAATACTCCAAACAATGGAAGATTCTAATTGGAAATCATTTGATACTAAATAATTGTATGTTTTCTAAAAAACTTTATATTTATTTTCATGAACATTGATGCAAGAGATTTATTAGATAATGAAACTCCAGATATAAATCTGGATGATATCACTATGACCCCATCCGCTATAGGCAGATTAACTACACTTGGATATACAGATGTAGAATTTTCCGTTGAGGGTGGTGGTTGTAGTGGTATGAATTATACATTAAAATCTCTTGACAGAAAAATAATAAATAACGATAAAATATATCATTACGACGATATGAAATTGATAGTTCCATTCAGTAGTTTCGTATACTTAATAGGAACAGAAATAGATTTTAGTGATGATTTATTAAACGGAGGTTTTAAGTTTACCAATCCACAATCAAATAGAACTTGTGGGTGTGGTACATCTTTCTCCGTATAGAAAACACATAGGAGTATAATATGCCAGGAGAAAAGGGTCAGGGAATAAATCCATATTTAGGAAAACCCATACCAAAAGAAAAGATAGTTAGAGCTATACAAGAAAGTGAAAGTATGATTAAGGCTGCAGCATCACTTCACACTTCATACAATACGTTTAAGAAGTACGCTAAATTATATGATGTATTTAAACCACACCCAAATTCAAGGGGAATTTCCAGAGCACGTAAAGTAACCTGGAGTGGATTAAAACCATTAGACGTAGAATTGACTTTACAGAAAAAGTTAATTAGAAAATTCATATTACCACAGAGATGTAGTCAATGTGGGGAGTCGAGATTCCGAAAAACTGATATGCTTTCACCACTTATATTACATTTCATTGATGGAGATATTCACAATAAAGTTCCAGATAATATGAGGTTCTTTTGTTATAACTGTTATTTCCTTGAGAAGGATCATAATCACAAACGAGTAAATGTAAAAATTGGTAGAACATTTGAAGATCAAAACGGGATAGAACAAAATATACAAGATGATATAACCGGTGATGAATTAGCCAAGGAGTTGGGTGCATCACTTGCAGATTTATTTGGTAAAACTTAGTGAATAAATTATTTGTAGCGTTATCATTTAGTGTAATAGGAAATCTAATTGCATGGTTTCACATGAATGCACAGTTCAGATGGGAATGGGCAAGAACTCATTGGTGGATTGCATTGGGTGGATTACCGGTAGGATATTTATTTTATTATTCAACTCGAATGTTTTATGAATATTTTGGAGAGTATTGGACTGTTAGACCAATTGGATTTGGAATTGCAACAATGACATTTACATTAATGACTGCATTAGTGTTACATGAAGTTCCAAGTCAACGGATTATAGTATCCTTAATATTAGCCTGTGTTATATTATACATTAATTTATCGGTACATATAAAATGACAAACAGCATATCAAAGAAATTAAAAGATGGTAAGTTAGAACCACGTTCAGACTTGCCTGAAGATTTGAAGATTGCAATAAAAACGTTCATTGCACAGGCAGCGATAGTTGAAGAATATGAAGTTGATCACATACCTTCAGAGTATATCGTAAATCTAATTGATACATTTTCCAAATATCCAGAATATTCTTTGATCACATCTGAATTGATGGAATCTCTATTAAAGGGTCAACGGTAATGGCAACCAAAGAAATAAGAAAATTAATATTAGAAAGATTCCCACCTGGTGATTCATGGAAGGACCCAGAAGATCCATCATCAGGAATATTCCCATCACTCACGGAGGGATTAGAATACGCCTTTCATAAATCAGATGGAACTATTAAAGAGTTTCACCTATCTTCATTTGAGGGAAAGATTTATTCCGTTGAGTATGAAGAAGAACCGGATACACCACCACCTAAACCACGATATTCTATGTATGGAGAAGAAACAGATATTCAACCTGATTTATGGACGAATAAATGAAAGACAATGTAGTATATAATGATCCAGATAATACAGTTATGGTGAGAACTAACGGTGAATACATTTATATTATATACCATAAAGAAGATCAAATGACCAATATAGTAACCAGATTTACTACGGATAGTTGTTATTTAGATGGTTATGAAGTTTGTGATGATATGAAATGGATACTCACATTTAAAGTTATAAATGACTTTGAAATAAAACCGGAGTTAAACTAATGAAAATATCAAAAGACTATCAATGATACTATAGATGAAAGACGGTTGGGTTAGTTATATATTAACCCCTTCTCACTTTGTTTGGTAACTATTATCAAGAATACTCTTTTATAATAGATATAAAGAAATAAAAAAAATCATCAAGATAAGTGAAAAAAGACTTGACTTTCTCATTATTAAGTTATAAGATCAACTATAATGAGAAATAAACAATACATAGAAAAAAATAGAACCGAATTCAACCACAGAATAAAACAATTAAAACACATTTTAGATGATGTAAATTACTTACACCAAGATTCTACATATAGAGAATTCATTGGTAGTATGTATCACGCAATAAATACTGGTAGAAAAATCACATCATTAATGGAATCATCAATTACTAAAATAGTTAAGTCATATAAAACATGGCTCAATACAATAAACGACACATCCTATTTAGAAAATAAAACAATATTATTAAATAAGATTACTATGGTTCGTACCATGTTAGAACGAGCACCATATACAAGTAATTTCAAATATGAAAAAGAAATATTCATAGATTCACTTTACAACCAAGCTCGTAATAGAGGTTCATTATCACCCAAACAAAAATCAGCATTAAACAAAATGTATAAACAATATAAAAAGAAAGTTGAAAATATTTGAAGAAAGTACTTGACTTTCTCATTATTTTGTCGTAAGATCAAGAGTAATGAGAGAGAAAACCCAAATGAAAAAAATGAAATTATTTAATCCAATGGCACTTCGTGAGAAGTATTCCAGTAAAAATCTAAACAAGACTAACAATTTTAGTTCATTTTGGTTGGATGAAAATTGGGGTGAAACTCATGATGAAGAAAAGAAAAGTGGAACTGATTTAATAGCTCTCGCTTCATATAGACGAGCTATTGGAAACTTCGTAAATATTGTAACTGGAAAAGATATTCCCGTTACATTTACAGCACAAGGTGATTCCTTTACTGATGGTAAGAAAGTTACTATTTCGTCAAAGTTGGATGATAAACTTTTTGATTCAACTGTTGGGTTAGCACTTCACGAAGGTTCTCATATACTATTAAGTGATTTTGACTTCCTAAAACAACTTGAAGTTAATATACCAAAAGAATATTTAGATAGAGCTTTCACTAAAGGTTATAGTGAAATGGATTCTAAAATTCATATTAAGAATTTATTAAACTTTGTAGAAGATAGACGAATTGATTATCATATATTCAGTAACTCACCTGGATATAAAGGTTACTATCATTCAATGTACGAAAAGTATTTTAGAGCAAAAGTAATTGATAAAGCTTTATTGTCTGATGAAATGACCGATGAAAATTGGGATTCATATATTTTTAGAGTTATCAATTTTACTAATTCAAATACTCGTTTAGATTCATTAAATGGATTAAGAGAGATTTGGAATATACTTGATTTGAAAAATATTTCAAGATTGAAATCAAGTGAAGATTCATTCAATGTGGCACTTGAAATGTATCACGTAATTTTAAATAACATTCTTGATGGAATTGAAAAAACTGATGATGAAACTGGTGAAGTTTCTTATGAGAAAGCAGATGGTAGTGGTTCTACTGATGGTAATAGTGAAAGTGGTGAAAGTGAATCCCGTGAAATGTCTGATGATGAATTTGAAGATTTGTTATCAGCCGTTGAAAATGGTGATGTAGAATTTAGTGAAGAAAAATCCGGAAATTCTGTATCTGTTCCTATGGATAGTGGTGAAGAATCGGATGAAGATGGAGAAAGTTCTTCTACTGAAAGTAGTGATGAAAGTGGTGAAGAAGATTCTTCTAATAAAAGTGGTGAAGAAATTGAAACTAAAAAAAGTGAAGTAACACTTTCAGATTCACAAAAGAAATCACTTGAAAACGCAATCAAGAAACAAAAGAAATTTATGGATGGAGATATCCAGAAAAAGAAAGTTTCCAAAAAAGATAAAGCTTCCATTGACGCTGTTGAAAATAGTGGTATGAGTTATAAAGAAGTTGGTGTAGATTTAACTGATAGGTGGACTGGTAAAAAACTTGGTAAAAAAACCAAATGTATTGTAGTTAAGAAATTAACCAAAGAACTTATTGAAAGTGGAACTATCAATATGTTAGGTAGAAGTTATCACAGTGATACTAACGAAGAATCTATTACAGAAGGTTTAAGACTTGGAACTATCCTTGGTAGAAAACTTCAAGTTAGAACTGAATCCCGTGAAACAAAATATACCAGAAAAAATACCGGTCGTATTGATAAAAGATTAATAGCCGAACTTGGATTTGGAAATGATGGTGTATTTAGTCAAACATTTATTGATTCTTTCCCAGACGCTTTCCTTCATATTTCCATTGACGCAAGTGGAAGTATGTCTGGAGATAAATGGAGAAAAACCATGAAGTCAGTTACTTCTATGGTAAAGGCAATTGATATGATTGAAGGTGTTGATGTGGTTGTTTCTTTTCGTTCTACTCAGCATAGTTATGGTAGAAGTACTGAAGATTATCCAATTATATTAATCGCTTATGATTCACGTGTAGATAGTTTAGTTAAAGTTAAAACACTTTGGAAATCCATAAATGTAGCTGGAACTACTCCAGAAGGATTATGTTATGAAGCTGTTATGGATGAAATGGTCGCTGGTGGAACTGATAAAGAATCTTATTTCTTAAACTTTTCCGATGGGATGCCAATGTTTAGTAATGGTGTCGTTGATTATTATCATGATACCGCAATCAACCATACTAAATTGATGGTAAAGAAAATTAGAGAACGTGGAATAAAAGTTCTTTCATATTACATTGGAGATAGTTATGATGGAAATAGATATATGGGAGATTTCAAAAGAATGTATGGTAAAGATTCTCAGTTTGTTGATGTAACTTCTGTAACAGCCGTATCAAGAACTATGAACAAAAAATTCTTGGAGAAGAACTAATGGAAAAAGTAAAAAATATGTTAATGGGATTAGTATTAGTAGCTATGATGTATATGTTATTAGTTATAGCATTTATACTTGATGGAGCACCGTTTCATCCCTAATGATTAAGTGGATTTTATCCAAGTGGTATAAACATTCACCAGATTGTATGTGTGGATATAAGATGAAGCCAACAGATAGAAGAAGAACTGAATCAGAAGATAGTTGGAAATGTATATGGAAAAAATGTGGTTGGGAAACCTATCAAACTGATAATGGTAAATTCCATTGGACTAAATCAAAATGAAAAAAAGTGAAAAAAACTTAAAAAAAGCCTTGACTTTATCAAATATTATTCGTAAGATCAAGTAACAATGAGAGATAATGTAACTAACTTAAAAGGAGTCATTCAAATGACAAATACAGTTGTAAAAATAGAAATGTCGGGTAACCGATTTAACGCTTGGGATATCGATGGTAATAAACTTACCTCGGAAATCTCAACTTCCACTCGTAGAGGAGCGTTTGAAGCCGGAATGGCATTAGAGAAACGTGAAGGTAAAGGTGGGAGAACTTATTGGTGGAAAGTTCCAATGAGTAAATTTGACGAAGCTTCTGTTCCAGTAATGGATATGAGTTCTGTTGATATTCCAAAAGAACATTCAGAAATGTTGAACTTCATTCATAGTTCTTTTAAACTTAAACCTAATGGTTTGGTGATGAAAGAATTGAAGTGGAAATATCTTGTCCGTTCCGCAGTCCGTGGAAAAAACATTTTAATGACTGGTTCGTCCGGATGTGGTAAAACTATGGCAGCTAAATCGTTGGTAAACGCTTTAGACCGTCCTGACTTTTACTTTAATCTCGGAGCGACACAGGATCCTCGTTCAACTTTGATTGGTAATACCCACTTTGATAAAAAGAAGGGAACTTACTTTTCAGAATCACATTTCGTTTCCGCGATAAAAACTCCAAACGCAGTTATTCTGTTGGATGAATTATCAAGAGCTCACCCAGACGCTTGGAATATTTTAATGACAGTTCTTGATGAAGGTCAAAGATATCTTCGGTTGGATGAAGCCGATGGAACTGAAACAGTTTCAGTCGCAGAAGGAGTTACATTCGTCGCGACCGCTAACATTGGTAATGAATACACTTCTACTCGTGTTATGGATAAAGCCTTAATGGACAGATTCACCATCGTAGAAATGGATGTATTGAATAATGAAGAAGAATTGGGATTACTATCCTATATGTTTCCTCATGTAGATAATGGATTACTGAAATCAGTTTCGGAAATTGCACATTCAACTCGTGTTGAATCACGAAATGAAACCGGTAGAGTTTCAAGTGGAATTTCAACCAGAACTTCTGTTGAAATGGCTGGATTACTCTATGATGGATTTGGATTAGATGAAGCAGCTGAAGTTACTGTCTATCCACAATACTCTAATGATGGTGGTATGGAATCAGAACGAACTTACGTGAAACAGTTAATACAGAAGTTTGTTACTGATGGTAGTTCTGATGACTTGTTTAATGAAAGTGAAATCGAAAACTCAGGAGATATTAGTTAGAAAATTTCTTTCTAATTAGAAGAAACTAAAAACGAAGTGGTGAAGCTATCAAAATATTTTGATAGTTTCACTTTCTCGTATAATATTTAATAATAGGAAATAAAAAATATGAATAATAAATTAAAACGTTCAATGAAACGATTAACAGAAATGGATGCGTATATGGATGACAATATAAGAAATGTTTATATTGATAATATCGTATCTAATTTAAAACGTGGTATTTACCCAAAGGGATCCCTTGAAAGAATCCAGAAACTCATAGAGAGGCATCAAATTATACTAAAGGCAAAGGAAAAATTAGTTAGGGGTTAATCCCACTAACGTGGGGTGGGTATTTTAAATTCCTTTTTATCTCACCCCACACTTTAATAGGAAAATATAATGGATGATTTTTTAATTGACATGAAAAAAAGTTACGATTACCATGAGAGTGCTGGTAATCTGTATAAGGTAAAAAAACTAAGCACTCAAATTTTTGAATTTATAAAAATTTCTAAAACTGGTTGGTCAAGTGAAAGTAGAAGTGATTTTGCATTTGTAACAAAATTACAAGAACAATTAATGGCCGAGGCTAAAATTGGTGGTGGGTTTAAATTAACAAAAAATGAAAAATTAATGTGTAATATTATTTATAAGCGATATAACAACAAGGACCAATACAATGAAACAAATAATTAAAGATGTGTTAGATGATATGTCGAGTGGTCAGATTAATTTGGCATCATCAGCGGCAAGAGAACTTGTAGCAACTACAATATCTATAACACTAAAAGAATATGGTAGTTATACTAAATATAGAATAGACACCGCAGGTAACCCAGTAAAACCAATTAATTCATATCTCACTACTGATATGCACAAGTATGATTTAGAATCGGATATACAATCTGAAAAAGATAAGTGGGTGTGTAATATATGTGGAGAAAATACACACGATGTAAATTCAGATTATCTTGGAACTGAGTTTAATCACCTTGAGTGTGAATTAAAATTAGAAGATTGGGTATGTGATTACTGTGATGAATCTACTCACGATAGAGACTTAGATCCCGTTGTATCGAGAACACGACATCTAAAATGTCAGTTAGAATACGAACGTGAAAATGGGGAACGGTATACTGAAGAAACTAATAGACCTGCGGATGAGATAATTGATAATTCACTTTCTAATGATGGTAAATATATTTACGAATCACCAGATAGTGGCAAGACAGTTTTTCGTAGACCATTTGGTGATTATACACTAGAACATAAAGAAGAAATAGATTGGGAAACCAAAGAACCAACTGGTAGATTGTTTACTGATTACAATAATGGAGGGTGGAATGATGAAAGATAAATGTGTTAGTTGTGATTGTGAAACTTTATATGATAAAGATACTCATATAGATAACCGATTAGGATATGTAGAAGGAGCAGGTCAACTTTGTTTGGATTGCTATGATAAAATTTACAGAACAAAACAGAATAAGGATAGTAAAAATGAAAATGAATAGATGGTCAGGTTATACTAAGTATATTGTAATGGTGGATGGTGTAGTTGAAGCAATAGCAACTTATCCCGCATATATGGATTTTAAAAGAGTAAAGCTTGCTCTAACCCAAATATCGAAAGATGATAGTGGTGTATATTTATATGAAGGAGATAGGTATAAACAACCTATCACTCAATCACGAGCTTTACAAATCTTAATGAAGATAGAAGAATGTAAATGGGACGATGGTATTAGAACTGTCGCAAAACAAATAAAGGCCAGTAATATGTTATCACCTCTTAAACGCGGGAGAAATTAGATGGGTAAACAAGTAAAAAAATATGGTTATTCATGTGAACTTATAAGAGTTGTGGACGGAGATACATGCGACGCTTACATTTCATTAGGATTTGATGTAAGGGTCAAAAAGAGAATAAGATTTTACGGTGTTGATGCTTGGGAAAGTAGAACACGAGATTTAGAAGAAAAGAAATTGGGTTTAGCCGCGAAGGCATTTGTCAAAGACCTTTTAGAAAATTCTGATGATGGTAAGTTTTCAATTATATCACATGGAACTGGTAAGTATGGTAGAGTTCTCGGAGAGTTGTTTGTTAAAGGACACGATACTTCAGTAAATGAATTATTAAAAGAACATGGACACGCATACGAATATCATGGTGAAAAGAAAAAAGTATTTGGAAGTTAAATGAAAAAATATAAAGACATATCAGAAATAGAAGAAGGTTGGGGTGACTTTAAAGATGCTGTAAGTGGTGGTCAGACTCAAGCAGATTGGGTAGATCCAAATGGTAAATTGTATAAAGTTAAAGACACTCATATGGAGTTTGTAGCGAGACACCCAAAGTTATTTAAAACTGAAATTGGAACTTTAAAACGAATCTTTGATAAACATAGTGAGGTATTTCCGAAACAAGAGAATAAAGCTCGCATAGAAATCCTAACCAAGATAGTAAAAAGAGGTTGGATACGAACCCGATACAGACCAAGAGAAGGTGCGTGGACATTGGAAACTTACAAGTGGGGAACTCGTGAAATTAAAGCAGCTCGTAAGTGGGCAAAGGTAAAGTCCGGTGGTAATACCCAATTTAGAATAAACTTTGTATCAACATCTAAACAAAAATTGATAGGACATTCATTTAGTATAGATTTGATAAAGAGTAAAGGTAATGATGTATTTGAAGCATGGATGAAAGAAATAATGGAAATCACAGAAAACGTTAATTTACAAGAAAGTTCTTTAAGTAGAATTTGGAAGCACGCCCAACTTCACCAAACTGGAACCATAACTGCATTTAGATATGCTCGTGATTGTGGTGAAGGTACGGTGTATACGAAAGGTGAAAATAAAGCAAGAAATAAAAAGTTGGAATCAAAATTATTAAGTAAGGGGTATGGTATTACTAAAATACAGGGAATTTATATTGAGAATTATAAATCTAATAATGAGATTGAAGTTAAAGAAGAATCATTTTTTGTGGTGGATTTAAAAGATAATAAAAAACTATTATTGAATTTAAAAAAATTAGGTAGAGAATTTGATCAAGATAGTATTTGCTTTGGATTACATGGTGGCAAAAGATATACTGTATTTGGAACTAATGATTGTCCAAATGCATATCCTGGAAAAGGTAAAAATATAAAACTAGGAGATGCTATTTTTGGAAACAGTGGTAAATTTATGTCGAAAGTAAACGGTAGACCGTTTATATTTAATGGATCAGTTAAAACTAAATTACCAGAAATGATAACCTATGAATCATTATCTATACAGTCAAAAGAAGTAGTAGATAAAATATCAAATACTACTTGGGAAAGTTTTTATGTATCCAATAAGGATATTTTAGAAAATGAAAAATAAAAAGAAATCAATAACAAGTAAAATTAAAAAGTATTCATTAGTTAATATAATTGAGAATGATTATAAACAAAATAAACTGAACAAGAGGAAAACTGGTATTAGTTAGTACAAATCTCTGGGGAAAGAGAACAAGACATAGAAAAGAACAAGACCGTGACTTGGTAGAGGCACAAAATTTGGTTGTAATAAACATTCAAAAAAACGTTATAAAAAAGATATAGAGGTCAAAGTAAATGAGACAGCGTGATTGGTATGGTAATGTTAAATCTATTAAACCTAAGACGGATAAAGAAATAGATTCAGAAACAAAATGGATTATTATAAAGTGTGGATTAGCTTTAATAGTTGCCGGATTATATATGTATTTTATAATCTCGGGAGGATAATATAAATGAATAAGTATAAGGTTATAAAAGATTACCCAACATCTAATGGTATTCTATATAAGAATGAGTTAGTTAAAGAAGCTGGTAATTCAACATTAAAAGGACACATTCGTGTTAAAGATAATATGGGCCGCATCTGGTTCGTACCTAACGAAGTAATAAATAAAATAAAATAAAACTTGACTTTCTTGTTTTTTTGTCGTAAGATCAAGTAACAATGAGTGATAAATTAACAATTAATGAATATGAATGAATTATTAAAAGAACGTACAATCAAAAGTTTTAAAAACCATGATAAAATGGATACTGCTAAAAGAAAGGTTATTGAATCTCAGTTGTTTCAAAATAAACAGGAAAAGAAATACCGAGAAAAGTATATTAAAAAGGTTATGAAGAAGATGGATAATAAGTTTAAGTTAAGGGGAGTTAGACCGAACGCACAAGGTGGTTGGTTAGTTAAAACAATTTTATCTACTGATGAGTTAGAAATATTCAAGTCAAAAGGCCAAGGATTATATGCTTGGGTAACTGAAACAGTTTATAATAATATGATTAAGAAAGGTTTGACTCTATCATCCATTTTGGATTGGATAAAATTCGGTCAATATGGTTCTAAGAACAATAATAAGACACCAGATGAAACTATAACAAGTGAATGGAAAATAAATGAGCCTTTTGTAATTTTATGGGCTTACAAATTTACAGATGATGATAGAAGATTAGGTACTGATAAAGAACGAACCGCGTACGATGTAGAACAAAAAGTAAATAAAAGAATTTCAAATATACCACCAAAAGTAGATGGTACTGGTAGAGAAACATTTTTTACTACTCTTGATAAAATTAGGTTAGAAGTAATGATAGAGTTAAATAAAGATGAACTTCTTATTCCGTATACATCATCTAAAGATTCAGAAGAAGCTATATTAAAGATGATTAATAGCAAAACTAAATATTTTGGTTTATTTGCAACAACGAGGTTTGGAAAGTCTTGGTGTTTCTTCGAAAAAATTAAAAGAGAATATGTCAAAAAAAATAAAGTAGGTATCCATGTTGTGTTTTGTCATGACACTAAAGTATTTAATGGTTGGAAAAATAAATGGAAAAACTCTTATAAAGATTGTATGGATTTTGTGAAGTTGAAATCCAACAAAGATTTTGATTTTAACAAGACACCAATAAGAAATACACTTGTGGTTCTTTCACCACAACTTATAACGGCTTCGACAGAAAAGAAAGATTTTCCTAACTTTGAAGAAAAGTTAAGTGCACTTAAAAAGTCATATGATATAAAGTGTGATGAATTATTTGTGGACGAGGCACATAATTACTTCACTCCACAGTGGGAAAAATATTATGAGTCTATTTGTAATGGTGTAATAACGCTATCATCTGGTACTCCCTGTAATATAGTTTTAAATCACCAAGATAAGTTTGATGAGTCAAATACATTTTTCCACGGAATCAAGGAATTTCAGGAAAAACTTTTAGGGGATCTTAATATTGATTTACAACTTGAGGTTAAATTAATTGAACTTTCGAATTCAGATGGTTCTGATTTTAATCTCCATAATTTACAGAATACTGATGATGGTATATTGACAAATCTATTTCATTTTGAAGAATTAGTTGGAAAAATGTTAAATCCTGATTCTAAATTTTCTCCCATATTTTCAAGGGAAAGAAAACATCATATTGCACTTTTAGATACTGTAGCTGCATGTAGGAAATTTAAAGAACTTATACTAAAACATAAATATTCTAACAATATTGTCCCTATACTTGTAGCAGGTTCAACGGGTAGAGATGCTTGGAATGAGGACGAAGTTAATAATCTTATCTTAAAGGCAGAATCGGAAGGTAAACGAACAATTGTTTTGAGTGCTGGTAGTATGATTCAAGGAGTTTCAGAAAGACATTGGAAAAGTATTATTAACTTATCTTCTAAATCTACTTATGAAATTTATTTCCAACTATTCGGTAGAGGTTTTGGATTTGATATTGATTTAGATAATCATATTGGTAAAACAACTAAAGTTGAGAAAGTTATTATGTGGGATTATAAGCCGGATAGAATTTATCAAGTAGGAGCTGAGTTTGTTGATTCTATGGCTAAGATTAATGGTGGTGACCAAACAGCTGCTTTAAAATATTTCTTTTCAATTATTGATATTACAAAGTATGTTGATGAAAGAAGAACTTGGTCAGAACCTAAAAAACTTGAAGAAATAGAGTCTAAGATTAATAAAATTGTAAATAAAAATACAATTAGGAGAGGACTTACTGTTGGTACTTGTTTAGATAAATCTTTTGGCGTTGATGAGTTAGATTCTACTTGGATAGAATGGGCAATAAAACAAAAATGGTCATCTAATAATAAGGCACAAAAATATAAATTAGATTTGTGGAAACGGAATCTTGGTAGACAAAAAACCGATTATTCTAAATCCCAAAAAGACAATACAGAAAGAGTTAAAAATGAGATATTAGATTTACGGGATCAGGTCAAGAAATCATTCGAACAAACTTTGAGTAAACTTGATATTGTATGGGCGGTTTATAAATCTGAGGGGAAGGTTGATAAACATATAGATGAACTTTTTAAGTATCAAGGTGAGGATGAGTTCTCAGTAGGGTTAGAATTACCAAACGAAGGACTTTCAAGAATTTTTGTGGAAACTATAAGAAAATTTGGTTTAACTGATAAGATTAATGGTAAACTAAAAAATAGTAGAATCGAGGGGATTCGAAACTATTTAGATATGGATAGAGAAACTCTTATTTCAACTACAAAAAATGGAATTGATAAGTGGTTCACCTATGGTGGTGATGATACTCAACTTTCAGTAGAGAATTGGATAGGATGTTTAGAACCTTGGGTTAAGGAACTTAAATTAAAGGATAAGAAAAATTTCGTTTTTCCTCATGCTAAAAGTGGTAGTGGGATTATTGCAATGGCCCATTTACTGAAAAGATACTCTATGATTATTTTTGGGAAAGTAGGTGTTACAAATGAAGAAATTATAGAATTACTAAGTTATGAAGATGAAAACTCTTTTTTTGAAAAACTTAATAATACAATGGGATTTATTAAATCTTCTACAAACAAGAAAGATTTTATTATTATTAACCCACCATATTTTAAACATATAGAAATATTTATTAAATGTTTTCATGAACTTAATTTTGGTGGTACTTTAATTTGTTTACATCCAGCTACCCCTTTTCTCAGTAGGAAGATTGTAAATGAAAAACCAAGTACAAAAACAATTAAAAAAATTGTTTCCGATTGGGAAGCTATTCTCACCTTATTAAATGGAAATGAACTTTTTGATATCAATCAAGAAGCCCCACTTAGTCTTACGAGAATCAAAAAGGTAAAAAACAAAAATATAAAAGTTGTTAACAACTACTATAAAAAACAAAACAAAACTATCACATATACTAATTTAGATGATATCTTTATACATGGTAATTTGTTAGTAAATTCAATAAAAGAAAAAATTGATAAACAAAATACTAATTCTATAGAAGAAAATTTATTTAGGAAAACAAAAAAATATAAAAAATATTTACTCAAGGTAAACGCTATATCAACTGGTGTTCCGAAAAATGGAAAACCGAGTGGTAAATTTCAATCAATAATTTCTAAAAAATATGAAAATTCTTTTGACGAACTTTTATATACAGAAAAAACTACTGAAAATACTTCAAATGAAATTACATTTGATTCTGAGATTGAAGCACTTAATTGTTTTGATTACTTACTTACAAAGTTTTCAAGATTCGCCGTTTCTACTCTTAAATTGAATCAAAACTTACATCGAGGTGAGTTAAGGGCAGTACCTTATCTTGATTTTACACAAGAGTGGGATGATGAAAAGTTATTTAATTATTTTGGATTTACACAAGAAGAAATAGATTTTGTTAATGAATATATTCAGGATTGGTATGAACAAGATACTAAATGATTATATAAGTCATTCTCGTAATTTTGATTATATGAGTGGTATAGATAGAGATAGGGAAAGACAGAAAGCAACAGCTGAAGTTTTTACATCAACTAAATATGTACAAGAAATATTAGATGATGAAGAAAAAAAATCACCTGATATGTTTTATGATTGGACTAAAACTTATATGGATAATTCTTGTGGTGATGGTCAAATTCTTTCAGAAGTGGTTATACGGAAGATGGAACAAAGTAATTGTACATTAGAACAGGCATTATCCACTACCTATGGTGTAGAACTGATGGAAGATAATGTTCAGTTATGTAAAGAAAGATTGGCAGGTCCAAATCCTACACAAGAAATATTAGATATATTAGACAAGAATATAGTGTGTGCAGATGCATTAACATATCATTATAGATTTG
>Ga0209142_1000520_pt1 | contig 26385 bp, 27 predicted proteins | sample SaaInlV_120m_DNA_FD_184678 | JGI IMG/M metagenome (GOLD analysis project Ga0209142, IMG submission 184678) | Marine microbial communities from expanding oxygen minimum zones in the Saanich Inlet - Saanich Inlet SI074_LV_200m_DNA (SPAdes) (version 2) | ecosystem: Environmental > Aquatic > Marine... | reverse complement strand
AGTGAATCATCTACTTATAAAAATCAGAAAAAAATTATTTAATTAACACTGGCTCCTTTACATTTTGCAAAAAATTAAAAATTAATAATTAATAATTAATCAATACAATCAAGGGAAAATAATCCCAATATCTGGTGAACTATCTGAAATGATCTTAAGCTGGTCGCTGGTAATTGATCAAGATAGTGGCTACATCCTTAGAAGCTTCAAACGGAACCTATCTACTAACCCATCACTTACGCCTGCATCAATTAACCATATTTTAAAAAATCTTCAAAAGAAAGCTGGCCTAAATCAAATTGGAGAACTATCAGGCCACTCATTTAGAGTTGGTGCTGCACTTGATCTATTAAACAAAAATATTCCGCTTGAGAAAATCATGCTTAGAGGCGGCTGGAAATCTGAAGCTAGCGCAATGAGATACCTTCAAAGCTGGAATGATAGCAACTGGTTGATTATTAATTGACTATTGGAAAATCAATCACCCAATTTAACATTATCTTTGTTAGTGACTCACACCGTCGCGTTTCATAACCCTTAAGAAGGTCATCCATAATATTTTCATATCAAACCAAAATGATTGGCGATTTAGATATTCTACATCTAGTATAACTTTATCAGGAATTGATAGTTCATCTCGTCCATTCACTTGTGCCCAGCCTGTAATACCAGGCAATAATTTATCTACACCCTTCTCAGTGCGAAGAGAAATCAAATCATCTTGGTTAAACAATGCAGGTCTCGGCCCTACAAAGCTCATGTCGCCTTTTAATACTGAAAACAGTTGCGGTAGCTCGTCTAAACTAGTTGAGCGTAAAAAACCACCAACAGGAGATAAACAGGCGTCAGGATTATCTAATAAGTGGGTTGCTACAGCAGGAGTATCTGCCAACATTGATCTAAATTTAGGCATCTTAAAAATTTTATTATTCTTACCAATGCGATCAGACCAATACAATGCAGGGCCTTTTGAAGTGATAATAACTAAAACTGCTATTAATAAAAGTGAAATTAGCAACACCAAAAGTAGGAAGATTGCTAATATTAAATCAAATATTCTTTTCATGCTCTGTAATTTTATACAACTGCTCATCCATTGTTGTAATAGGATGCCAATCCAATAAATCTCTTGCTTTACTACTATCAATAACGAGTGAAGAAAATAAGCGCACCGCGTCAGCCTCTTTGCCTAATAATTTTGCTACAAAAATCATCCAACTAATAGGGACGGGAAGTAATAACGATTTTTTATTAAATGCTTTAGCAATATTTTTTAACAGTTGTGTTGTCGAAAGATTGTCATTATCAGAAATTAGAAAAATCTCATTAGCAGCCTTGGGATGCAAGGTGCAAATAATAATAAAGCTCACTAAATTATCAATGGCTATTAATGATCTAGCATTATTCACAGCTCCTAACGGCAAAGGAAGCATAAATCTAGCACCCGCCCATTGGAGTAATCTTCCAAAGTTGCCAGGGGCATTGTTTCCATACACCAATGGCGGACGAATAATAACCACTTCTAAATTACTATTTTCAGCCAATTGCAATAAGCCTTTTTCTGCCTCATGTTTAGAAATAGCATAAGGCTCTTGAGGATTGGGAGCGTCATCCTCTAAAAATGGCTTAGTGCTTTTGTTACCATTGACCCCGATAGAGCTTAAAAATATAAATCTTTCAACTCCAGCCATTACAGCCTGTTTTGCCAAATTAAGCGTTAATTCACTATTAATCTTACGAAATCCATCTAAAACCGACACTTTGGATTTATCAAGTACATGTGCCTTGCCTGCCAAATGGATAACGCAATCGACCTCAGCAAGACTAGTAGAGAAGTCAGGATTACTTTCAAAATCTCCCACCACAAACTGTTTGACTTTATCAGGAAACAGATTGCTTTTTTGACGAACGGCAATTGATATATTAAAGTTCTGCCGCATAAGTTCCGCAACCAAGCTCTTTCCAATAAAGCCCGTTGCACCTGTAATTAATAATTTCAATTGTACAAACTCTGGCTAAATTTTAATATTGTCAACAATCAAACAACTCTCTTTTGAATGACCACGATCAAAATGCTGCTGAAAGACTTTTGGTGTAATACCTCTTCCAGTCCACTCATGAGTAGTACCATCTAAATCAACCAATTGGTATTTAGGAGGTAATTTTTTTTTAATTTTTATCGGCTTTAAAATATGATGTGATGGATTCCCAATTAAATCATCAACACTAAGGTTCTGCTCAGAAAGTAAGGCCTTAATTTCTTCTATTTTTTGTATTTTTTTCTTATTCTTTTCTTTTAATTCTTTTTCTTGATACTCTCTTTGTTCAATAATAATTGTTAAATTAGATGAGAACTTTTTAAGCTCATCCATATAAAAACTCTTAACAAGAGATTTCAAGCTATTTCTATTTGAAACTAATTTTAAAAAATTATCCATTTTTCTACACTCCTTTATTTATATTACTTTATTTGCTTTAAAAATTCCCAACATCTTTCTAGGATATTTTGAAAGTATTTTAAATATATTTGTATCTATATTATGATCACGACAAACTCGAAGCTGCTCTATATTATTTATCCATATACTATTGAAAGATGTGCTTACACCGCCAGTTCTCATTTTCACTAAAACTTCTCGCATATAGCTAAAACTAATATTATAAATGTATAGGAACCGTACCAATATATCAAAATCAGCGCCTATTTTTAAATCAGTTCTAAATACCCCATATCTTTCATAAATCTCTTTTTTTACAAAAAAAGTAGGGTGGGCAGGCATCCATCCATAAGCAAAATTTTCAGGACTAAAATAACTACTATCATAGAATCGTACAACCTTATCTAAATTTCCAGGATTTACGTAAACTAGATCAGCATATACGCTATCTACATCCTTTGCTTCAAACTCTTTTATAACATTTTCTATCACAAACTCATCTATATAAAAGTCATCACTATTAAGCATTCCTACTATATCACCATTGGATAATTCTATACCTTTATTCATAGCGTCATAAAGTCCACCATCAGGTTCGCTTATAAACTTTGATATTTTATCCCCATAACTTTGAATTATCTCTATAGTTCCATCCGTACTAGCGCCATCTATTATGATATATTCTATATTCTTATAGGTTTGATTTAATACCGAATTTACTGCATCTTGTATAGTTTCTTTATTGTTCCAGACTACTGTTATGATAGATATTTTCATATTTTATCCTCATATTCATAAACAAATTCTGGCTTATCTCTATCACCCAAAATATACTCATACAATTCTTTCATTTTCTTAGCCTGGTGTTTCCATTCATATTTCTTAATTAATTCAAATCCATTCAAACCTCTTCTCTCTAAATCTTTTTCTTTTAGACTTAAGGCCTCATAAAGAGCATTATCAATATTCTCCTGGCTTAATTCCACCCACCACCCAGCATTATATTTTTCTATTTCTTGCCATGGCGTTCCAAAAGTTGTTATAACAGGAATTTTTACTGCCATCGCTTCAGCAATAACCATGCCAAAATTTTCTGTATGGCTAGGTAATACAAATAGACTACTAGCATTGTAAACATCTATCCTATTTTTTCCTTTCAGCATTCCTAAAAAATGAATTTTTTTTACTAATTTAGAATCACTTATAACACTATCTAGACTTTTTTTATACTTTTCATCGTCAGTTGGCCCAATTATTAATAATTCATAATTTTCAAATTGTTTAGAATATTTTATAAATGACTTTACTAAATATTCCAACCCTTTTTTAGGGTGCACTCTTGATATAAATAATATATACTTTTTAGATATATTTAAATTTAAGTTATTTTTACTCACTTCCTGTGAATCTAAATTTTCAAATTCTGATAAATCAACGCCATTTGGTATGACGGCTATTTGAGTTTTAATTCCTAAATCTCTTAATGCTTTAGCCTCATTTATCTCAGTTGCATGAATACAAGCAGCCTTATTTAGCATGTCTTTTTGAAATAAATTCCAAGATATAAATTTTTGTAATTTACTTTGCTCTAGTGACCATTTATAAAAAGACCCTCTAGCTGACTGTATAAAAGGAATACGATATTTCTTACAAGTTTTATATACAATATAAGGAACGTAATTCCAAGGGTTATGCACATGAAATATAGTGTTTTCTTTAATTTGTAATTTTAAATACCTTTCTATTTCAGGAGAATATCTTAATTTTTTAATATATTTATAATTAAAACTATTCCACTTCAAATTAAACTTATTCACAATAGAGTTAGATTCATTTTCAATTAACTTTACTGATACAAGCTGAGTATCTACACCTAAATTATTTAAACTATTACAAAGGTAAGGTACAGATTTTGGTGGTCCACCAAAGCTATCATCGAGATTTTGAGAAATATGTATATTATGTATTATTTTTTTTATCATTCCCTCTTTAGCCACTCTAATGTTAATTTATTTGATTCATCCCTTTTATATGGGCAATTTCCAACTACTTCATATAAATGTTTTAAATCTATTATATTATTTGTTGTCATATTCTTCAGCCTAAAAGATGTCATAGGAAAATCTATATTTAAAAATTTAAGAAAGTCTCCAATTTTAGCTAAAATAATAAACACAAAATATGGCAACCTTATATTATTCTTGCCTTTTGATAATTGCCTTATCTCATCAGCCCATTGTGAAATATTGATAGCGGGCTCATCTCCAAGATAAAAAACTAACTTATTTATTTGCTCCTTTGGAGCATTTATTAACTTATCTATTTGATAAACTGAGTTTCCAACATATCCATATGTTTTAGTGCAGGCCTTATCTCCAGGATGAAAGAATAATCCTTTTAAAACTATGTCAAAAAACATTTTATATGGTGCCTCAAACCAAGGACCCCAGATAGATGTAGGTCTTACTATACTCCAGGATATATCTAAATCACTATTTTTTATTATATTTTCCATGTCTACTTTGCTTTGACCATATACAGTTGTTGGGTTATAGTCGTTTTGATCTTTTGGAATGTATCCCACTTCACAAACCAACATACTTGATGCAAATATCACATTTTTTATAGTATCTGATTTCTTAATGGCATTTATTAAATTTAAAGTACCCTCTGTATTTACCAGATATTCACTATCATTTTGGCCATTCAGATCAACTCTAGCAGCTAAATGTACTACAGCATCTAATTCTCTAGATTTTATAAATTTCTCTAGATTATGGCTATCCATGATATCCAGCTCTATCCAATATTTCTCTTGTGAGGTGATTCTTGGTTTTTTTATATCAATATTAAATATATCTATATCTTGATATGTTCTTTCATAATATTTTATTAAGTTTGTTCCTATAAATCCTGAGCCACCAATTATTAAAAATTTCATATTTTATATCCTATTAACTTTTGTTTTTTAAATAACATTATTTTTATAAGCTGCAATGCAATTAAGAAATTAATTATTACGAATAACAATTCTGCGCTATTATGTGTAATACCTGATGCTATAAAAAATTTCATAACAATACTTGTACCAATTTTTACTGCAATTATAAATATAACAATTTCACGATTATTTCTTGCATAAATATATATTTTTTGAAACAAGACTAAAACATAAGATGCCATAATAGCGTTCAGAACTAATCCAAATATACTAAAATTAATCCAAGCTTCAAAAATAGAGGAAAAACCAGTGCCACCACTATCCTGTAATACCAAAATATTGTTCGCTTCTCTTACTAAGGAAATTGGTTTTCCTTCCCATATAAATCTTGGAATATATTGTAAAAATATATTAATATAATCAAAACCATAGCGATAATCAAATTTATCAATATTGTCAAATACATGCATAAGATTTGGATAAAAGGAATCCATTCTCCTATCTAGCACAGACAAAAATAGATATGATATTTTAGTATTAAGTTCAGTGATAATATTTATAATCACATCCAAAGTTACCTCTTGCGATGAAACCCGAACTACTCCTAATATTCCTAACAATAAAATGACGAATAAAAACAATAAAAATAAAGGCAATATTCCTAATCTTTTTTTAAAGCCGTTATATATTATAATTAAAGGGAAAATCGCCCCCATTACAAACATCCCTCTTGAGCCATTAAAAATAGCTAAAAACATAATAATACACATCAGTAAAGCCATTTGAACTCTATATTTTTTAAGAATAACTGAAAAATAAGCAAGTATCATTGCCCATATCATCAATAACGTATCGGCAAAACCTTTTATAAAAATATATGCCATAGGATTATTTCCAGCCATATTTTTCACTGTTATTTGACTGACACTCACCATATCAAATAAACTTGTTCCAATTAGCCTATAATACAATTCATATAATATTATAATTGAAAAAATAATTGTTACATTTGTAGCTTTTATTCTACTCACTCTAACAATGTCAAATGAAAAATATTTTTTTGTAAAATTAATATATTTATCATGATTAAATTGCTTAAATATATTATAAAAGATAAATATAAAAGTAAATTGAAGCACTATTAAAAGTGTGACAAAATCAGTACTTTTAAATGTCCCAAGTGGATATTTAGATAATCCTAAATACATTAAAAAATATTTAACTATCGTATAAAAAAATAACATCACTAAAGTAAAATGTAATGGTGAAAAAATATCAAATTTATACATTTTAAACATCTATTTCAAGCCTATCACTTACTAACTAAAAATATTTTTTCATCTTTCAGTAGGCTATATCTCTCAACCTTACTCACTTCAAGTTCAGATGCAAAGTCAATAACTTTGACTTTAAATCCAACAGATTTAAGCCTATCTAAATAATCTCGCCCATAAAGCCTTACATGATCCTCTTGACCATAGTTTTTTATCCTATCATTATCATTATCAATTTCTAAATTTTCTTCTGTTTTTTCAATCATATATGAAATAGGCACTTGAAGAATTCCAAAAGCACCCGCCTTCATGACTCTATAAAGTTCAGATATAGCTTTTTTATCATCAGGTACGTGCTCAAGCACATGATTGCACAGTATTACATCAAATACATTGTCTTCATAAATTATATTAGTTATATCCATCTTAACCTTTGCTGACGGATGGTTTAAATCTGCACTTGTATAATCAATATTTTTAAATTTTGAAAATAGCTTGTTTAAATTTTTTTCTGGAGCTATATGTAAAATTTTTACATTGTCATGAAATATGTATTTTCTATACTCATTTAAATATAGATATATAAGACGCTCTCTATCATAAGATAAGCATCTAGGACATACTGCATTTTCTCTATATCCCGCCCCAATAATATTCTTTTGTTTTATTACATCATGCTTTAGTCCAGCTGACAAAAAAGAGTTAAATATTCCATGACATAAAGGGCAGTGATATTTATTACCAATATATTTAAGAGAATTAAAATAATTTACTGTATCTTGAATATTTAAGTATATTTTATACGGTATTAATTTTCTTATTATTTTTTTTATCATCTTCTATTGTCCATTAATAGTTTTTATATATGTTTGTTTTAGTTGTTGCGATAAAATTTTATTATCAAATATTTTTAGCGAATTTAAATCCACTTTTTTTAAATTTTGAATAATAGCATCAATATTGTCTAATGAAAATTCATTATAAGTATTCACTATATTATGGCCGACAATATCACTTAACTCTTTTAAAGTTCCCATATTAGAACAAAGTACAGGTCTATTAAAACTAAGAGATAACATGACACTTCCAGAATTTAATACGCTACTGAAAGGCAAGACCACTAAATCAGAAGCATTAAAGTAATATTGTAATTCATCATCTGGTATAAATTTTAAATCAAAAATAATATTCTTATATTGTCTTTTTTTTTGGATTTCTAGCTTTAATTTTTTTGAAGTTACTGTGCCAGCTATTATTAGTATATATTTATCAGAATTTAATTTTTTAAATTTATCCATTAAAGTCAGAATATTTTTATACTCATTTATTATACCAATATACAATAAAATTTTTTTATTATTTTCTATACCTAGCTTTTTTTTAGCATCTACTTTTGAAATAAAATTTTTATAATTATCATACAATCCATGATATATCAAACTACACTTTTTACTTTTTAAAGATGGATACTCTTCATAAATATTTTTTTTTGATTCTTTGCTCATTACTACAATAGAATCTAAAAGTTTTGTAAACAAACTTATTGAAAATTTATTTATTTTTGGATGGTAGTTATTATGTGGCTTTAGATTATGTACAGTCCAAATTATTTTTGTGTTTAAAATTTTAAAGACAAAAATAATAGTAAAAAAATACACCATCCTTAGTAATGTATATAAGAATGAATTTACAAAAAAATAATCAGGCCAATGGATGTGAAAAATATCATATTTTTTAGAAAATGGCTTTAGAATATTAAATTCATCTATAGATATATCTTCATCATTTTCAAAGTGTTTATTTAAATTATATAACACCGGATTTCTAATATCTCCATATTTTGGAAAAGCTAAAATTTTCATGAATTCAACATCCATTTAATTTTATTTTTAACCTTATTTAATACACTATTATTTAATTGTGAGGCTGTCAAATAAATTATTTTAAAATAATTTTGTATAAATTTTTTATATGTATTTTTAGTGTAATACCAATCTTCTCTTTTCCACCATAAAATAACCCAACTTAGTCTTGCCAATAAACCTACTCTTTTTATATGTCTTTTTTTTATTAGTATTTCTAGCTGATTATTATCTTTTAAATCAAAATTATTTCTAATATTTACTGTACTAACTAATTCTACAATATGTAAGGGAGTGCCATCCCATCTATACAGATATATTGGAATATTAGAACCATCAATAGTAATACTCCATAAAAATCTCTTATCATTATCAAAGTAAATATCAATAAAGTCTTTATTTAATAGTAAAGGTTCTGATAATACTAAATTTAAACTTCCTTTTTCCAGTTTTATATCTAAAATACTATCTAAACCAATTAAATCAGAAGTAGCTTTTCCTCTACCCGTAATTATTTTACCTTTTATTTTAAGTAAATCCATATTCATTTAAAATAACCTTTTTTAAATAACGATTCTTTAAACTCTTTTAGTTTCCAAATTTCACTTTCAATCATTTGTTTTGCATTATTAACCGATTCAATAGAAGTATCTATTTCCATTAATATTATATTATCTTTTTCATAATATTTTGCAAGATTAGACTCATTAGCTAATTTTATTTTTGCTAAATTATTATCTAATTCTGTTGGCTTTCTACTTACTAAGACCTCTGGTGAAGCTTTCAATAAAACAATTATATTAGGAGTAGGGAATATATATTTATGTAAATATTTAGTAAGTTTATTGTTTATTAATAATTCTGGACATCTATCTATTAATAACAATCTATGATTACCACTAACTATTATTCTAAGTTTTCTAGCAAAAAGATCTAACGGGTACAAAAAATATAAAAAAAGTTTATTTATAATCACCTTTTTAATAAAACTAGATTTTTTATTATTTTCTCGTAATTTATATAAGCTAGAAAAAATCCATCCATCTTTTCCTACACCACCATATATTGAAACCATTGGAATATCTAATTCTTTTTTTATATACTCTATTGTTGTTGTTTTTCCCGAACCATCAGATCCTAGAAAAAGTATTGAAAATTTTGAGTTACCAATTCTTTTAATTCTAGCTACCATTCTCTTAAATAATGTCTTTCCGGTTAATTTTTGCATAAAAAATGGTAACAATATAACTCTTATCTCAAGAGAAACTCTATCTATATCATCTATAGTTTCAACTACCCTATATAACTCTTGAATAATTGTTTTTTCTTTTGTATCACTGATTTTACTTACAAAAGATTCAATATAGTTTTTAAGGGCATTAATCTGTCTCAATTCTAGTTTTTGTTTTTCAACAAAAGCACATTTAGCAGCATAAAATATTACTGAATGATAATACTTTGCTATATTTCCATATATTGTTTTATGCAACCCCTCATCAATTAATTTAATATCAAAATCAAAAATCCTATAAACATTATCAGTTTTATCATAAAATGAAAGTTCATATTTGACATCTACTTTTAAGGCTCTGTATCCATCCTTTTTAAAATAATAAAAATAGTGGTTTTCATAAGCTGGTGAATACTTTTGATAAAAAAAGTCATCTTTCTTTAATAGCATTTTAAAATCATTTTGACTTGATGGATATATATATATATCAATATCGCCACCAATTGCACCAAAATATTCTGATAGTAAGCAGTATTTTATATTATGAATATCTATAAGTTCTAAAAAAATACTTTTAATATCTTCTGTTTGATATTTTAGTTCACTATTCATTTAACCACTCTTTTAAATTCTTTGAATATGCACTAAAACTTTCTTTTTTTGTAGTCATTACTTTCACTATATCATGTACAGATGTGACTTTAAAAGAGTGTTCTTTTAATAAATATTTTTGAATATGTAAATTAGTTGAATACTCACCAAATTCACCATAATATTCTTTTGATAAATCAAGTTGAAGTATCGGTTTATCCATAAGAGAAGATTCAAGTACAAAAGTTGTACCAAAATTTACAATTAAATTACTATAGTACAATAAAAGGTATCTAAAGGTATGATACTCTTCATCTAGCATATCTATACTATTTGAATTTGTAGCATAGGCTCCAACTATTGCATTCTCATATTTTTCTTTAAAAATATCATAGTCTCCACTAGGGGAGTTTGGTTTTGGTTTTACATAAAGAGTTCTACCAAGTTGTTTTGTAGCTTCACAAAGTTGCTCTATAAGTTGCATCTCTCCTTGATGTTGTAATGGGTTAATAGATGATGTTGTAGCTATATACATAACCATCTGTTTATTTTTAATTTTCCCTATATCATCTATAAATTCTTTATTTTGAAGTGTATTTTTTAAATTATCTATATTTTCTTTTTCTCTTTCTTGGATATATCTAAATTTTAAAGGTGTTATATATGATATTTTAGTATCTTTAAAATTTTGATATTTTTGAAAATCTTGCTTCAGTGCCTTATTCCATGTTAAAAGAAAATCTGGATTATGCCAATATGGAGTTTTTACAGGATGATCCCAACTCTCCATGATAGATATATGCTTGATACTTTTTGAACATACTAAATAATTTGAATGCACTCTCGATATAGATATAAGTAATTTGCTTTTAAATCTATTTTTAAATATTCCAAATAGTTTTTGATATATATTATTAATATTTTCATCAGCTATATAAAAGTATTTACCTATATATTTATGATAAAAATTTTCTCTATCATTTCTCCTTTGCCTATAGTACATCTGTGTAAATTTTGGATTTGTAAAGTACTTTTTAAAAATATAGTTCATCCCTCGTAAAAATATATCATCAAGACTTTCTATAGAGATCACTTGTGTATTGGTTGTATTATCCAAATACTCCTTAAGTATATCTATATTATTTTGTCTTGTATAGATAAATATCTCATACTTCTTACTTTGATATTTATCTACTATTGGTTTTAGTGTATAAAATCCAAATAAATTATCACAATAAAAAGCTATATTTTTACTTTTCAATTAATTTCTCAACCATTTCCCAATCCTCAATATCATCTATATCAAAACTATTTATTTTACTCATACGGTAGGGTAAAGTTTTTCCACCAAATATATACTCATCTAACTTTTCTATTTTGGTGATATATATAGCAGCTCCATTTCTAGCAAACATTAATTTTACATCTTGTCTTCTTTGTACTTTTCTTTCACCAACTAAGTAACCATTCTCAAGATTCATAAGTTTTTCAGGCATAAAATTATGAGGTACTTCAACTGCACTTACTAAACTATCTGCTTCCTTATCACTATTAAATAATTTTATAGAGTTATCTATATCATTAACAGTACGTAAAGGTGAAGTAGGTTGAAGTGTCATAACTGCATCAAATTTCTCATCTAACTTACTTACAACATCTTGCAGTACAGGTAAAGTAGGTGTTTTATCATCCGCTAATTCTTCTGATCTCATCATAACTTCAATACCATATTCACTAGATATTCTTGCTATCTCTTCGCAATCAGTAGAAACTATAACCCTTGCTAGACTAGAGCTTAATGCCGCTTCAATTGTATATGTAATAAGAGGTTTACCTTTTAAAAGTTTTATGTTTTTTTTTGGTATCCCTTTACTTCCGCCTCTAGCAGGTATTATTCCTAGTATTTTCATAGCTTAATAAGCTATCGTTTTTTGAATTGATGGCTCAGCATCTACAAGTATCTCTGCAATCTGTTTACCTGCATTTCCGTTTCCATATATATCACTTGACTCATATTTTCCATGTTGTAGTTGTTTTTTAATACCTGCTAATATTTCATGTGATTCATATCCTACTTGCTCAACATTATTTGTTCTTAATCTTTTATTCTGCCTTGTACCTATATTTACAACAGGTGTTCCTATAAATGCTCCTTCTCTTACACCAGAGCTACTATTTCCTACTAGACAAGATGTTGTATTCATAAGGTGTATATATATGTGTGTTGGTAGATTTTTAAACAGGTGCAACCACTCCGGGTTATTTTTCTCTCTATAAGTTCTAATACCTTTACTGATATCATCACTACCAGCATCTGCATTTGGCCATAACATAATTACAGGCATAGACAGCTCCTCTAAAGCTTTAAGTGTTTGTTCTATTTGCCATCTGTTATTACCAAATTCTGTAGTAACAGAATGTTGGGATACTAGTAAATAAGACTCCTTCAAATTAAAATCTTTACCAACTCCACCATAAACTTTAAATAAATTTTTCAGTACTTCGTAACTATCATTTTTAAGTTCATCTGATACTAAGTCTGTCCTAGGACAGCCAACATTAAAAACATATCTTTCATCTTCACCCATTTTGATAATTCTTTCTCTTGAGTCTTCATTTGCTGGAAAATGAATATGGGCAAATTTTGTAATAGCATGGCGAATACTCTCATCAATAGTACCCGTCACCTCTCCACCCATAGTATGTACAATTCTTATATTCATATAAGCTGCAGCTAGAGTAACTGACATCATCTCAAACCTATCACCAACTAATACTAGCACATCTGGTTTTAGATTGTTGAATATCATAGAGGCATCCATAAGACCTAGACCTGTTGATTTTGCCATCGTTGAAGGATTTTCTCCCTCTATTAGATTATGAAAAGTGAAATTAGGCTCAAACCCATCTTTTCTTATTAAGTCCTCGACTTTCCCAAATCTATCTAAAATAGCTGAAGCACCTAAAACTACTTGGAGTTCTAACTTTGGGTGAGATTTTATAGCTCTCATAACTGACTTTATACTACTATAGTTCGCACGACTTCCCACAAATACACATATTTTCTTCATCTATATTACCTCCTTTTTAACTATTACTACTAAATATTTATAAAATTCAAAATCTTCCCATTTATTTAAAATCTTCCCATTTAAATTTATAATCCTTGTTCACTTTTTTATTTATTTTTTTACCTAAAAGTTTCTTATACTCTCTTGCAGGTATGCCATCACCTGGTTTTTTAAAAGCTAAATTTTTAACTTCAATTGTTTCAAATTTATCTAATGAATTAGCTGATACAATAGATTTTTCAAAAGTAATTTTCATATTTACAAGACTTTTTACTTTTTCATCTTTATCTATATCATTTAAAAGTGCTACTTCGATTTGCCTTATTTCATCTACAAGTCGCTTAAACTCTTCTGGTTCTGTAGAATTCATAGCGTCACTTCCATACATTTTTTGAGAAAGTGTAAAGTGTTTTTCTATTACTGTTGCACCTTTTATAACAGCTGCAAGTGGCACAGCTACCCCCATAGTATGGTCACTATATCCTACGGTTACATTTTGATATCTTTGTTTTAATTCATCTAATACATTAAGCCCGGCTTGTTCTGGTGGACATGGGTATTCTGAAGTACACTGTAGTATTATAAGGTCTTTACATCCATTTGAATGCAAGGTTTCTACTGCCTCGTCAAGCTCTGCCCAGCTACTCATACCGCTAGAAAGTAATACTCTTTTTCTTGTTTTAGCCACTTTTTCCAATAAAGGAATATTATTTACTTCACCTGATGCTATCTTATAAGTATCCATGCCGACCTCTTCAAGCATATCAACAGCTTCAATAGAAAAAGGTGAGCTAAAAAAATCTATATTTAAATCCTCTTCACTATATCGTTTTAATTCTTTCCACTCTTCAATAGTAAAAGCCGTTCTTTCAAAATACTTTTTTCTTGTCTCGTGTTTAAAATAAGGTGGATTTGGTGCATCTAATAAACTTTCTGCCCCAAATATATGTGTCTGCATCTTTACAGCATCTACACCGCATTCTGCAGCTGCCTTTATAAAACATTTTGCCAGTCCCAAACTACCCTCGTGAGTATTTCCCACCTCTGCTATTATGTATGTTTTTTTCATTTATACTCTAATCTCTAATTTTCAATAAAATATTAAATTTAAATAAATTTAATATATAACCTATTCCAAGTCCAATTATCAACACTATTACTTTGTAGACATAATCAATATATTCAAATTCAAAAAAACCCTTATTTAAAGACAGGGAAAAGAAAATACTAATAAACATATACCCCACAATAAAAATATTTTTCTTGATACTTAACTGTAAATAATAAATTTTATATGACATTAACTCTGACATTATAAATGTAATAAAAAATGAAAAAATAGTTGTATATACAGCTGCTATGACACCATAATAAGGAATTAAAAGAATGTTTAGCGCTATGTTTATTAAGCCAGCTAATATTGTAATCATTGCAACTCTACCTGTTTTCTTCTCATAGAATAATCCGCTACTGCTAAAACAGTAAAGAGACCTAAATATATATGCTGAAGACAATAAAGGTATCATCATCCAAGTATCAAAATATCTTTTATCCAATAAAAAATATACAATCTCTACCGAAAATAGAGAGATTGTAACAACGATCATGGAAGTTAGATAAATAAATATTAAAGAAATATTTTGCACCTCCTTAATTGCCACCTGCTTTGATTCTTTCGATTTTCTTATAAAATATGGAGAAAAAGCATGATTAAATTCATTTACAATCATCTTTATTATCATTGCTATTTTATCAGCCAGCATATACAAACCTATGGCGCTTAAGGTTACATACTTTTCTAAAATTATTCTATCCGAATACATAAAAATAAGGCCAGACAACGAATGCGGAATTAAGAAAAATGAAAATTTTATTGGTTCAATCAAATATTCAAACTTCCTAGTCATTCCTAAGTACTTTTTATTTATATAGGTATATATAAGCAATGATATTATTACAGAAATCATACTAGCCTCTATTACCCCATACGCCCCCCTTTCTAAAATAATAACTTCAGTAATGTTAATAATAAAATTGACAACAAATAAAGTCAATTGTATTTTCATAAATAATTTAGCTTTTTCCCTTACTCTTACTAAATTTATAAAAAAATTATTAAAAATAGCTAAAAAGGAAACAATTACTCCTATTTTAAATAATTCATAATATTTATGCAATGTTAGTGGAAATATATAACTAACGATAGAGTCTACATTTATATAAATAATAGTAGTAGCTGTAAGTGATAACATGAAAATAACAAAAAGAAGTGTTGAAATAAATACTTTTAAATCACTCCCTGTATGTTCAAAATAAAATCTAGATAGTGAAGAGCCTAATTTTAATGATAAAATTATTGGTAAAAACATTTGAAAGGACAAGACTAAAGCAACTATTCCGTAATCTTGGGGGGTTAAATATCTAGTGTATATTGGTAGCATCATCAACCCAACCGCAGTTGGCAATAATGAGGCTATCATATAAAAAGCTGAATTTTTAAATATTTTTTTACTCAACTGTCTATTACTTCATCTATAAGCTCTATATATCTTTGCGTCGTCTTTCCATCAAAAACATCATCTCTTGATAAGCTTTCCCAGTCTTTTGAAAAATCAACTTCTCTATATAGCATCTCTTTTAAATTTTGTTGTAATAATTTCTTATCATCTACTATTTTTATACTAGTAAGAAAGTCATACATAGTATAATTTAATCCGTAAAAATCAACTACAATAGTTTTTACACCGCATAGTACAGACCAGATAACAGTACTTGAAAATGTAGCAATAAACACGTCCGCTATTGGCAAAACATCTGTTAATCTTTCATCTAATATATTACAAGAAAATTTTGACTCTAAAAATTGATATTCTTTTTTATCCATTTTAGGGTGCAATGAGATTAAAACATTTTCCTCTAATTTTTTTAATATACTCATTAAAAAAAATATCTCTATCCAATGATCCTCCCATGATAAAAGATTATGCTCTCCAAGCTGAGGCAAGGCTATTACAATAGTTCGCTTATCATTACTTAAGTTATATTTTTTAAGTAATTCTTTTTTTATGGTATATTTTTGTATATATTTACCATGAAGCCTATCGCTAGAGGCGTCACCCATGACTCTTATTTTCTTTTCGTTAATTCCATTTTCTTGATATAAATCTTTAGAGTGTTTATTATTTAGGCACAAAATATCACTTGCACCACTTCCCATTACGTATGGATCTTTAGTAATTACACCAAATTTTTGTAAAGCATTGCCAATTGGATGTGGATAATAATATTTATTATTTATTATTTTATATTTTAATTTTTCTTGTGAGTTAACTATATATCTTGATGTAAGAAAAGATGGCTTTAACTTTTTAGTTGTCATCTTATTTTTAAGAATCCTTTCCTCATCAGCATAATCAACTAAATAAACTATAATGGATGGGACTCCTAACTCTTTAGATATTTTTAAAAATACAGGCTCGTCTCCTAAATGCCTGTCTCCATTAATAAGTAATACTTTAATTTTATTTTCTACAACTAACTTAGATATATATTCATATTTTTTATTTAACTCATTTAATATATAACTCTCTTGTTTAATAAGACTTCTTGTAAAAAGTTTCGTGTTTTTTAGGATGTTGATATAATTTCGAAGGCTAGCTTTTTTCTTTGTTGTTACGAATGTCTTTAATATTTTTTTTATAGATATTTTTTGTTTGGAGTCCTGTGTCAATTTAGATAGGTTATTTATTATTTTAAATTCTAACTCTTTAACTTCTTTTTTATATACTTGGCTTACCTTTTCACCTATAAAAAATAAAATACTAAAATTAACACATGTAGAATCTAGCTCTTTTGCTAAATTCAGCTGATCTAAGAATCTTTGTGGCTGGGTGGCTACAATAAGAATATTTTTCAATATGCAGATCCCATTAAAACCTCAGCAATTTTAAAATCTAATTTAGTATCTATATCTACAGATTTTTCTTGAGTCATTTCAAAAGCAAAAATATCTTCTTTTAAAAACATGCAGCCTTCTTCTAAGAACTTCTGAACATTGCAAATATAAATAGCACCGTTGAGCCTGTAGTATTTCTCTAAATCTTGACTTCTTAACTGAACTACTGCATTATCAAGAAATTTACTCATATTCTTATCTTCTGGTAACTTACCACTCCAATGTACTGGATGCTCTACTTCACATACAGATACAACTGCATCACCATTTTTATCAAACATATACTCTATGGATTTGTCGATATCTATCTCATCTCTAAGAGGAGATGTTGGTTGCAAAAATATTAAATAATCGAACTTTTTTTCAAGTTCATTTTTATAAAAATCTATTGCATGTTTTATAACTTCAGATCTTTCAGAAAAATCATTTGATAAATAATCAGGCCTTATAAAAGGCACATTAGCTCCAAAAAAATTCGATATCTCTGCTATCTCTTTATCATCTGTAGTTACCATAACTTCATCTATGTATTTACTTTTTGAAGCTGCTTCAATACTCCAACCGATAAGCGACTTACCTTTTAAATTAAGTACATTTTTCCTGGGGAGTCTTTTACTACCTCCACGTGCTGGAATAATTGCTAAAAAGGTTTTTTTTAAATACATCAATCAACTTTTGCTATATAAAAAATAGTGTCGGTTTTCTTAATGCCTTCTAATTTATTTTTATATTCAATATTCGAACTAAATAATTTAGTTAATTCAGCATCCCCGCCAGGTTGTTTATTTTTAAACCATGATAAATGATTCTCAAGTCCATATCTTTGGTGACAAATAACTTCGTCTTTTTTGAATCCTGCATTTTTAAAAACATAATCTAATGATTTTTCATTATAAACCATTGGGTGCATAGGTTGAAATACAAAATCTTTAAATTCTTTACAATCATAAAGAGTAATTAAAGGATCATTAGAATGAGGCACTTCAATCACAATACGCCCCCCCCCTCCATTTAATTTTGTTTTACAAGTATTTAAAAAATTTATCGGTTCTCTTATATGTTCAAAAACATGAAACATACAAATAACATCAAAATTATTTTCATCAACATCATCTAAAGAATTAAAAGCTTTGCCATTTATAAATTGTTTACTATAATTTAAATTATCTGTTGCTAATTCGCATGCGTTTGTATTGCAATCATTTAGTAAAGACAGAAATGCACCTGTTGAAGAACCAATCTCTAAAACTTTTTTGTTATTAAAAAATTTACTAACTACATTTAATCTTTCGTTTGCAATAGTTTTACTTTTTTCATGAAATTCTTCTACAGAATTTTCAACAGTAACACCTCTTTTTTTGACATGTTCATTGTAATTCTCATAAAATTCTTTTTCTTCATTTTCACTCATCATGGAATTTATAAAAATTAATTCGCAATCATTACACTTATAAACTTTTCCATTATCTATTGACCACACCTTATCATGAAATAAAATTACCTTATCGCTATTACAATTCCTACAATTCATTCTGAATTCCTTTTAAAATATCTCTTATCTCATTAATACTCTTCAAGCTTTCATAAGTAGGGAGATTAATACCTCTCTTTGATAACATTTTTGCTATTGGCGTACTCACATTGCAATACGCTTTATAAATATTCATTTCACTTAATGGATAAAAAAAAGGCCTCGCATCTATACCATTTTTATGTAGTTTTTTTAAGTATTTATCTTTGTCTATACTCTTATCAACCAAAATACTAACCAGCCATGTAATTCTCCCCCTGTCCTTTAAATTATTTTGAAATGTAAAATCTTCAGCATGAAGAATGTTTCTATAGTTATCTTCATATTTTCTTCTATTTTTGTGAATACCCTCTATTCTTTCAAGTTGTGCCAAGCCTATTGCAGCTTGTAAGTTTGTCATACGGTAGTTATAGCCAATCACATCATGCCAGTATCGTTTAGTTTTACTCATACCGTGGTCTCGTAAAACTTTCATTTTATCGTCTAGTTCAGAGTTATTAGTAGTGCACATTCCACCTTCACCAGTTGTAATTACTTTATTTCCATAAAATGAAAAACAACCAATATCGCCAAAACTTCCAACTTTTTTACCATTATAGTTAGCCCCATGAGCCTCTGCACAATCCTCTATAACTTTTAAGTTATGTTTCTTTGCTATTTTCATAATAGCACTCATATCGCACGCTTGACCATATAAATGAACTGGAATTATTGCCTTTGTTTTGGGAGTAATAGCTTTTTCTATCTCTTTTGGGTCTATACACCAACTATCCTCTTCAATATCAACTATTACAGGAGTTGCATTGGCATGTAATACAGTATTTATCGTGGCTGCAAAAGTTAAATCAGGAATGATTACTTCATCTCCCTCTCCAACACCTAATGCAACCATAGCTAGATGAAGCGCCACTGTGCCATTTGAAACTGCCACACCATAACTACAATCAGAATAACTAGAAAATTCACTCTCAAACTTGTCAATATATTTACCGGAGCTTGATATCCAAGTACTTAAAAAGGCGTCAGTTAGATACTTAAATTCATTCCCGTTTAAATTAGGAATAGCAACTGGAAAATGAGTAGTTTGCTTATATTCAAAAAAATCAACAACCTTAAAATTGCTATCAACTAATGGAATAATACTAATCTTATGTGTTATTTTTAATATTAGATCATCATAATGTTCATCAATATTTCCATACACAAATTCCTTAGGTAGGATGTTTTTTATTTCTTCGTCTAGTTTAATATTATTTAACAATGACCGTCTTATGTCTCCATCAGTTACAACACCTTTAAGGGAATCAAACTCATCAACTACAAAACAAATACCCATGGCGCTTTCATTAATAATACGCATTGCCTCTAGCAAGCTATTATTACAGTCACAAATAAGGCTTTTAATCATGAAACCGCTTCAAATAAGACTTCATAACTCTTCTTGATGGCATTCATTTCGTCGTATATCTCCAAAGTAAAATCTTTATTTTTAGTATCACTCTGCTTCAACATAGATAAGAGACTTGAATTTTTAGTCAGCTGACTATTTAAATCGTGAAAACTATCATTATCACTTACATGAATATAACTACTTACGCTCATCATATTTTCAAATTCACTTTCCCAGTTAAGGCCCAAAGTTTTAGCACTAACCTTTAGGTGAGCAACATCTAATAATAAATTAAAATCTATTTTTTCTTTTAAAGATTTATATTCATTGAAATTAGTCATCATAAATGGGTTTTCACCATCATAGGTTTCTGCATTAGTTTTAGAAAAAACATTATTTTCAATAAATAGGCTTACATTTTTTGCTTGCTCCTTTACAATGTCATAAGCACCACAAAAACGATCGACAGACTTCTTCTCATCAAATAAATTATCTCGACTTAATTTTTTACCAATTTCACTTAATTTAATATCAATAAAAAACCCTGCATGAAAAGCAAATTTATCTGCTCCCAGTCTACTCGATAAAGCAACAACCTTTTTTAAATGGTCAAAACTCATTTGGAATGTTTCATCATTTAATGATGCTAAATTAAGTACAAACGGTTTTTTTGGTGGTGGAAAATAATTATGGCAACGATAATTAAGGTTGTATTTATCTTTTAATTCTAACAAATCAGTTTCAAAATTTTCATAGTATTCGGTGCCGCCGGATAGTTCAATATTTTGAAAGCCATTTTCTGCTAACTCTTCTACAGAGTCTTTAATTTTATTGTGTTTAACACATGAAGTAGAAATATATATCATTTAATCCTCTTTGCTGGGCTTCCGACATAGGTGCCGGAATCTTTTATATCTTGAATAACCACAGACCCCGCCCCAATAATTACATTATCACAAATAGATATTTTATCCACTATTATTGCACCCGCTCCAATTAAACACATATTTCCAACTGCACTTCTGCCGCATATTTTTGCCCCTACAGCTATATGATTATGATTACCCAATACAGTCTCATGTTCAATAATAGCACCAGTGTTAATGATATTATTATCTCCAATTATCACTTGGGAGCTAATATAACTATATGCAAAAATTTGATTGGAAACACCAAATGTCACATATTTTTCTTGTAATGAGTCACCATGAAAAATAGTTTTTTTTATTATCTGATCTTTAAATTTTAAGAAGTATTTTTTCCTTAAACTATTATCACCAACAGATAAAAAAACACCTTGATCTAATTTAATATCGTCAATATTTCCAATTAATGGAATGAAGTTTATTGTCTCTTGCTTATTCTCTTTTGAAAAGCAATTGTCATAAATACCGATATCATAACTATCAAAGTAATTAAGCAATAAATTTATTGACGACCTACTATGTCCGCCAGCCCCTATAACTGCAATCCTAGGCAAGAGAGATTACCTCATTCTTCTTATAGCTTTTATGTGACTTTATTCCTATTATACTTTTGTAATCAATTGGAGAAATTCCAACACCGCCCGTTCTCTTGGCAACAAGGCTATCCTCACTAAACAACTCCCCTTTTTTAATATCCTTGTTAGCAACCATACACTTTTGTAGTGACTTTCTAGTTTCCTGTTCCGATAAACTAGGCTCTTTAATGATGCTACCCATATATTTATCAACTCTACGAACTGTCTTTACAAAATCTATTAATTCATCCGGTGAAAGCGATGCAGCATGGTCAGGACCCTCGCCATCTTTATTAATTGTAAAGTGCTTTTCAACTACTTTAGCACCCATAGGAATGGCAAATGGTGCAGCGCCAACACCTACACTATGGTCTGAATAACCTAACAATATATCAAAATTATCTCTATACGTATTAATAACTGCCAGGTTTGCCTCGTTATCTTGAATTGGGTAATTGGCAGTACACTGCAACAACACCACATTTTTATTGTATTCATAAATAGTTTCAAGCGCCAGCCTAACTTCTGAAAGATAACTCATACCTGTCGATAAAAATATAGGCTTACCTCTCTTGGCTATTTTCTTTAAAAAAGGCAAATTTGTGGTGTCTGTAGATGCCACCTTGTAAGCAGGTAAGTCAAGCTCATCGATCTCTTTCAAACTTTCTTCATCAAATGGTGTTGTTAAAAATATAATATCTTTTTTTATGCAATATTGTTTTAACTCAATATTTTGATCTTTACTAACCTCTAGCTTTTTCAACATATTAAATTGTGTCTCACTAGCATCCGTAGTATTTTTCTGATACGGAGCCTTTTGTATATTGCTCAATATTAAATGTTCGGCTTTAAACGTCTGAAATTTAACTGCATCTGCCTTTGCTTCAACTGCTAAATCTATCAATTTTTTGGCAATCAACATATTTCCACCATGGTTTACTCCAGCCTCAGCAATCACAAAGGTTGATGATATAGCAGATATTAACTTGCTCTCAATATATATTTCTTTATTAAAGTTCATATTTACCACTCCTTTTGGATTTTTACTGAAGCTATTTTCAAGACTTTAGCTTACCTACATACCAATCCATAGTCTCATCCATACCTTTGGATATCATATACTTTGGCTGATAACCTAATAAATCTTTCGCCTTATCTATATTAGCTTGAGAATGTCTAACATCTCCCGCTCTAAAATCTCTATAAATTGGTTTTTTCTGCTCTAGTCCTTGCACTCTTTGAATGAGCCTTTCTTCTATCATGTAATAAAGTTTATTTAGACTTGTTCGATCATTTAGAGCTACATTGTATACTTGGTCAGTAGCCTCATCATTATCAATGGTAGCTGCAAGTAAATTTATTTGCACTGTATTATCAATATAACAGAAGTCCCTACTGGTTTCACCATCGCCATTGATAAATACATCTTCTTTATTTAGAATAGCTGCCACCCATTTTGGTATGACTGCAGCATAAGCGCCATTAGGATCCTGTCTTTTACCAAAGATGTTAAAGTATCTTAAACCTATTGTTTTAAAGCCATAGGTTTTTGAAAATACATTTGCATAAAGTTCATTAACAACTTTAGTCACTGCATAAGGACTTAAAGGATTGCCAATCTTGTCTTCTACTTTTGGCAAATCTGGGTGGTCTCCATAGGTAGAGCTTGATGCAGCATAGACAAATCTTTTTACATTTGCATCTTTACTAGCAACTAGCATATTTAAAAAGCCATTAATATTGGCTTTATTGGTGTTTATCGGATCTTCAATTGATCTTGGTACAGAGCCTAATGCTGCTTGGTGCAAAACATAGTCGACACCACTGCATGCTTCTTTACAGTTATCTAGATCTCTTATGTCACCATTGATAAACTTAAAGTTACTGCTTAAGTCTTTACCGGTAGCATTATTAGCATCTTCAATCGCTTGACCAATATTGTATTGATGGCCCGTATCAAAATTATCTAGTCCTACTACCTTTTGGTTAAGGATGAGAAGCTTCTCTAGTAAGTTAGAACCAATAAAGCCAGCAACGCCAGTCACTAACCAAGTGCTTTGATTATCTTTTAAATGCTCTTGCAATTGTTCGTATTTAGTCATTTATAGTCTTCCATCCACTTCATTAGCATCTAGCAAGTACTTAATATCATAAAGCACATGATTGTCCTTGCCAAAGGCTTTTATTTGCTTTAATGATAACTCTTTAAATTCATCATGTGCAACTGCTAATAATATTGCATCATATTTACCCTCTACTGGTTGATCGATTGGCTTGATACCATATTCATGTACAGCTTCATCCTTATCAACCCACGGATCATACACATCCACATTGAAATTAAATCCTTCAAACTCTTCTACTAAATCTACTACACGAGTATTACGAATGTCTGGACAGTTCTCTTTGAATGCAAGCCCCATGATTAGTACATTTGCATCCACAACATGAATACGCTTCTTGTTCATTAACTTTGAAACTTGGTCGGCCACATAAGGTCCCATGCTATCGTTCAGTCTACGACCTGCGAGAATCATTTCTGGGTTGTAACCAACCTCTAGCGCTTTGTGAGTTAAGTAGTATGGATCAACACCAATACAATGCCCTCCTACTAAGCCTGGTCTAAATGGCAAAAAGTTCCATTTAGTGCCTGCCGCCTCTAATACGGATTCTGTATCAATATCTAGTTTATTAAAAATAAGTGTAAGTTCATTAATAAGAGCAATATTTACATCACGCTGAGTATTCTCAATAACTTTAGCGGCTTCTGCTACTTTAATACTACTTGCCTTGTGCGTACCTGCAATAATTATTTCTTGATATAGTTTATCAACTTCTGTAGCAATCTCGGGTGTCGAACCTGATGTTACTTTTTTAATAGTGGTTATTCTATGCTCTTTATCTCCTGGATTAATGCGTTCAGGTGAATAGCCACAGTAAAAGTCTTTGTTAAATACGAGTCCCGACTGCTGCTCAAGAATTGGCACACAAATCTCTTCGGTAGCACCAGGATAAACGGTTGATTCATAAATAACGATATCACCTTTTTTAAGAATGGAGCCTACTGCCTCACTAGATTTTTCTAAGGGTGTTAAATCTGGTCTTTTATGCTTATCAATTGGTGTTGGAACAGTAACAATAAAAATAGTACATTCTTTAACGTCTTCTAAATTAGTTGTATATCTTAAGTGAATTGAATCTTTAAGCTCTTGTAATGTTGTTTCTAGCGTTGAATCAATACCATTTTTAAGGTCATTAATTCTAGCTTGGTTAATATCAAAACCAATAACAGTACGTTTTTTACCGAATTCAACGGCGAGAGGTAGTCCTACATACCCTAATCCAATTAGGGCTATTTTTTTGTTATTCATTTTTCAATCCCTTTTAAATAAATCTCTTGTATAGACCTTAGTCTTAACATCGTTTAGTTCATCGACCATTCTATTAACAACAATGACATCGCTGATTTGTTTAAAGTCATCTAAGCTATCAATCACTTTAGAGTGGAAGAACTCATCCTCACCTTGCTCTGACAGTACTGGTTCATAGATTACTACCTCAATACCCTTAGCTTTAATACGTTTCATAATACCTTGAATAGAGGACGCTCTAAAGTTGTCGCTACCGCTCTTCATGATAAGACGATGTACGCCGACTACTTTAGGATTTTTAGAGATAATTGAATCTGCAATAAAATCTTTACGCATAGAGTTAGCATCCACAATAGCACTAATGAGCGCATTAGGCACATCTTCATAATTAGCTTTAAGTTGCTTAGTATCTTTAGGTAGGCAATAGCCGCCATAGCCAAAGCTAGGATTATTGTAATGACTTCCAATTCTTGGATCAAGCCCTACACCTTCGATGATTTGTTTAGAGTCTAGATTGTGTGCTTCTGCGTAAGAGTCTAACTCATTAAAATATGAGACTCTCATAGCAAGATACGTATTACTAAAAAGCTTAACAGCTTCTGCTTCAGTAGAATCAGTAAATAAGACATCTATATCTTCTTTTATAGCGCCTTCTTGCAAAAGGCTGGCAAATACTTCTGCTCTATCAGACTTCTCGCCCACAATAATACGTGAGGGGTGTAGGTTATCATAAAGTGCCAAGCCTTCTCTTAAGAACTCTGGTGAGAAGATGATATTGTCAGTATTAAACTTATCTCTAATACCTTGAGTATAGCCAACTGGCACGGTTGACTTGATAACCATCACTGCACTAGGGTTTATATCAATCACATCTTGAATGACTGCCTCTACCGAAGCGGTATTAAAGTAGTTGTTATTAGTGTCGTAATCAGTCGGTGTAGCAATAATGATAAAGTCAGCATTTTTATAAGCTAGTTCTTTATCTAGGGTTGCTTTAAAGTTAAGATCTTTATTAGCTAAAAAATCTTCAATCTCATCATCAACAATAGGAGAGATTTTATTATTAAGTTGTTCAATTTTCTCAGGAATGATATCAAGGGCAACAACTTCATGATTTTGGGATAGAAGCATAGCGTTTGAAAGGCCTACGTAGCCGGTGCCGGCTATTGTGATTTTCATAATATATCCTTAAACAATTCTTTGACCATTTTAACAATTTTACTTACTTC
>Ga0209142_1000500_pt1 | contig 27202 bp, 20 predicted proteins | sample SaaInlV_120m_DNA_FD_184678 | JGI IMG/M metagenome (GOLD analysis project Ga0209142, IMG submission 184678) | Marine microbial communities from expanding oxygen minimum zones in the Saanich Inlet - Saanich Inlet SI074_LV_200m_DNA (SPAdes) (version 2) | ecosystem: Environmental > Aquatic > Marine... | reverse complement strand
TCCCGATTATCCTGCATACCCCGCAAGACTGGTGTTCAAAATGCGGTGTATTTAATCATCATTTAAGTTGACTCTAAGTCCATCATATATCGAGATTATACTCACTCCTAATGACATGGCATCTGCAAAGGCAGGTTCTCCCATCTTAGTAGGTTTTAATTTACTGACTTTAACCCAGTTTTGCCACGTTAAAGCGGGTTGTCGTAATATTGCTTCACAGGACTTTATCGCCTTGCCTAAGCCAACAGTAGGTTTCACCAGTTGCTTAGCTTTAGTTATTGCTGAAGAAAGGCTGGCTTCAAAAGTTTGTTCAGTAATAATTTTATCTTCAGATGGTAGTTGAGCAATTAAGGTAGAAATTGAGTTGTCTGCAAAATCATTCAGCCTTTCAGGTACCAGGTTGTTAGAACGCATCAGTTCAATAATCGACAGCACATCTTTTTGCCAGTCTTCAATACACAAACGGTTACTTAAATTATTAAGCTGCTTAATTTGGTCCAAATTAATACTCTTATCCAGTGCTTCAGAAAGCACCTGATACTTATCCTGATCATCCAGTACTCTTTGCTCAGGGGAAAGTCCCAGTTCAAAAGCAAAATCAGTAAGTAAGCGACCAAACACACTGTGCACTGTACCAACACGAGCAGACATGATGCCATTTGCCAGTAAAGGTTGTCCTTTTTTTAGCAGTGACTGGCTAATTCTGCCTTTCAATTCTGCAGCGGCATCCACGTTAAAAGTCACCGCCATTATTTCATCAGGTTTAAGTGAACCCGTTCCTAGCTTTTCAGTTACGTCTTTTTCTATGCTTGTTGTTTTACCTGATCCAGCACTGGCTTGTGTATAAAATAAAGTCATGTTTATTGCTCCTTAAAATTGCCAGTAAGATTGCGCCAGGCATCAATAGTTTTAAATGTTTTGAGGTAACTATTACGTTGTTTGCGATGAAAAATCTCTTCCATTTCTAACAGTGGCAAAGTATTTTCAGGTGGTGTCGAATGGTCATCTGGTTCTGCCTGTCCATACGTCAACTCTATAGCGCCTTGTTGAAGTTGCTCGATACGCCACTGGAGTGTTTTCTTAAGCTGTCTCCAGGTCAGTTGAAAGGAAGTCGGTGAATCAGGTTCTATCGCCGTTGCAGTAGGGAAAGTGATATTGTTAGTGCACAGTAATTCAGCGCGGCTAAGAATATAATACCCTGCATCAAGCAATTTCTCCGGTCGATTACCTTCTGCAATATGAGCATAAGTAGCCAGTTGTAATGGACGACCTGCTTTAAGCTCTTCACTATAGCGAGTGTATCCACCCCATTTCATATCAATAACGGCAAAGCTACCATTGGCAAATTCACATAAAATATCCATCGTGCCTTCGATATGTCCAAGAACACCTGAATGTCCCATACGAATTTCAGGGAAAAGAGAGGTTACTTGAGCTTTAGTTAACGCAGTAAATAAAGCATCCATAGCATTTAACATTAATTGCTGAAACTGTAATCTATCGACATTCGTGCCTGGCTGGGCAAGAGGTAAAGCTACCTGTCTAATAAGCTGCGGAAGACGCTCTTCTAACCAGGATGCTATAGTGCTTCGCTCAATGTTTAGTCCAGCCCAGGGTTGTTCATTGATCCAGGTTTCTACGACCTTGTGAGCCAGATTTCCTTTTAATCGTGCATCAACTGCAATACTGTTAATCGAGCCTTCATGGATTCGTGCAGGATAACGTAGTGTATATTCGTGAGGCTTTAGCGCTAAAGATGACAGACTGCTAAATGATTCTTTTTCTCTTGGTGCAGGCACTGCTTTTTCAATATTCCACCAACGACTAACCAGGGGAAGTGCAAAATCAGTAGTCGTTATTAACGGAATAGTTATCCCCTTATTTTGCAGGATTAGATCTTCTAAATTGGGCCAGACATCAATTCCAATGAGTTCGCTCAATAACAGTTTTAAAAGATCCGGAGTCTGTTCTATGGAAATCAAGCAAATCGATTGGCTTGCTCTCAAAAGTGCCGAGTAAGTGCGGATTAAATTTAATTGCTGAACCTCAGCTTGCTGTTCATCATTAAGGGCCAGAGGTAAACCAGAGATTTCACTATTAGATAGAGGAGGGGGTAAATGACTAGAACTCATTTTTGGGTCTATCCAGATGAGCTGATCTATTTCTGTTTCCCGTAGTAAGGCAGCTTCTGGATTTTGTACAATATCAAAAGTGGTGACCTCTCTGGACTGATGCCAACGGCTATGCCCCAGATCGTGTGCCATGCTGGTGAGTCTATTAAGCTGTATTTTACTAATATTCGCATCTGGCCAATCACGTAGCGCATTGGCAGCAGCTTCTGCCGCACTAAATGCGGCCATAAAAATTTCCTGAGTTTCATTATCTGTAGTACTTATTGATCGCTTTTGCCAATAACTAGAGACTTGGTCGGTTAAGGAAACAGCAAATTCTATAGGCATATTTTCATCACTGTTACATGTGCTGATAGGAAGCCAATCGTTAATAGATTGCCTCAATATGGTTTCATCAGTATCAGCATCGGCTGACAATAAATCTGATACAAAATTATCGATGACAATTTGCCAGGCGTTTACATCGTATCCAGGTAAATCTCTAAAATGTTTCGCCAGCTTATGTCGAAGGCGTCTGAATTTTCCCGCTGGTAATGTTAAATACTGAAGTACAACTTTAGGAGATGGGGTTTTCCACGCGCATTGCAGACATAACTGAAGTAACTGGTTCGGTGCCCGTGATGAAGATAAGCTGCCTAGCCCTGAAGGCGTTTTTGAGGAGCTGTTAATCACTGCCTCAACGCAGTGTTGTTGTTCCTGAGCAATTATAATTGCCTTTTCTGTTGCGGCCTGGACACTATATTGAGCCGCAAACTGATGACTAGCCGTACTCACTAATTGAATAGTCCCATCGTTAGTAAGAACTAACGGAGACAGATCTCCTGTTACAAGTGCCCGCTGTAATTTTCCCAGATCGGTATGAGCTTTTGCTTTAGGTTCAGGTGTATTGAGATCCTCGGTAATAACAATGCCCGTTGTCTCCATATTACTAAACAGTGTCTGATAAAGAGGAGGCCAGCTTTTTATAGTTGAGTGCAGGATAACTTCATCAATGCTTGTTGATACCGTTTCCAGAAAAGGCAGTATTCTATAAATACGCTCACCTTGCGAGGGTGTAGCTTCGGTAAAATGAGTCTCAACGTCTGCTAGTTCAATCAATCTTCCTGAATCATAACTACGGTTATCATATTTCCAGCCATGTAGAATAGCCCAGTCACGCCAGTTTAATAACGTTTCTGCACTTGCGATTGGGTCAGTAGCGAGGGAAGCAGTATAAAAACGGTTTCCATGGTCAGCTGTTTTAAGAGCTTTAAGGTAGGCAACTACTCGCAGTGCTTTTGAAGTGGATTGTTTAACGATACCCGCACGAAACTCTACTTCATCAATAAGGCTTTGTTCTCCACAAAGTTGAATTCCCAGTTGTTCAGTGGGAAAGTTGGGATGCCGCTCATCGTAACCAATGCCTGCAATAATTTTCATTAAGAGTGTTCTCCTTTGCTAATTTCAATATGGCAAGCAACCGCGTCTATACTCGCATTGTTATAAATACTATCTTCATGTGCTGGATAAGGTCAATAGCGAATAGCGAAATTATTTATTAATCCGCGTCTAAACTCGCAAATAGAAATTTGACGGAAGGGTGTTAGTTATGTATTCTACAATTCTGATCAGCTCAAGGACTAAGAATTGCAGCACCAATACCTCTCAGCAAATGCATTAGCGATAGCAAATGACTGGCGACCTGTGTATCACTTATCACGGGCTGCTGAGCTTATGCGTATTGGTGCAGAGTGGCCTCGCCTGTCTTCTATAGGAGTGCAGCTTCACGATGGTTGGCGCTTTAGTGATAGAGCAGGATCTGACTGGTACCTTAAAAATATCTCACTTAAAGATCCAGCCAAACGCAATCCAATAACAGCTGAATACCTGCCTCTAAATGTCACTGAGACACAGCAAAAACGTGCAGAACAATACCGTATTGCCATTGAGGGTGAGCGCTATTATCGTATGCGTCATATAGGTGAAATGCATATAAAGCCAGATGCGAAGTTGATGAAACCACCTGCCTTTAGTGATTTAAATTCCTGCATTACACCCAACGATATTTTATTAAGACGCATCGGAAAGGTAAGTGCTGCACTCGTTTCTCAGTATCATCGCCGACATCCTGTTGATGCCAATATAGCAATCATACGAGGTTTAAATGCTCGCCAGGCGGTGTGGCTGGCTTATTGCCTGAATCAGCCACTGTATAAAAGTTATCTCGAACAGCAGTTTTCTGGCTCATCTCTAATCAGAGTCGGGCTTAAACATTTGGCGAATATGCCAGTAACCCGATGTCCCGTTGAATTTAATGAATTAGCTGATGAATTCCACCTGAATTATGAATCTTTGGTGCGCAGTGATGATACTCTTTTTGCATTGCGCAAAGATGTGCAAGGCTGGCTCGATCAGCATTTACCGTTAACTGATGACTCTGAGGGTGATGCAGAGCCAAAGTTTGTTGCTCGTTTTTTTAAGGCGCAAGATTTAGGCTTACAGCTGAATTATGCTGCTACCGAACAGGCTAGCCAGGCTCGTATTTTAAAAGAAGAATTTGGCTGTGTACCGATAAGGCAACTGGCAGCAGTAAACCCCAAAATAACTCGTTTAACTCATCAGCATACGACTACGGGTTTTCAAATTATAAAAATTAAGGATATCAATGAACAACAAGCAATTACGAAATTGACAGAGAGTTCGTCCGAGTCTGCATGGCGCTATCATAAACGTTTGCTTTCAAAATTTGATGTCCTGGTCTCGACTTTTGTACAAGAACCCAAAGTGGCCATAGTTTCAAATGAGATCTCTGCTCCAACCTTTGCCAGCGAACAATTAGCAGTACTTAATTTTCACCATACTCCCGGCGCCTATGCTTTATTAATGGAAACACCGATGGTTAGACGGCAAATAACGGGGCTAGCGACGGGCATGGTACAACGTTTTATTCAACCCAAAATGCTAGAGCGAATCGTACTACCAAGAATAGATCGTGATATGGCCCATAAATGGCATCACCAATTAATTGAATTGTTAAAAGAAAAAGCTAGTGCCAACGAAAAGCTGGAAGCTCTGTATAAAAAAATGTATCTGGTCTACAGGCAACTGCACCCGGAAATGAACAGGTGAATGATGATGAATCGCACTGTGAGGATTATTAATGATTGAATCAACAGTTCTACAGGGTCTGCAAAGGCTGAAAAAGAATTTAGCGACAGAATCGCAAACATTGGATGAGCTGTGGCAATCAAGACCAATAGTTTGGCAGGAATTGGGCTGGAAAAAAGAACAGCTAATGTTGTGGTTACGTTGTCAACCAGACATCAAAAAAAATGGTCGTCAGAAAGAGCCCGATAATTATGAAATAAAAGGGGGTAAGTCAGACTCAATTCCTGATATTGGAGAAATAATTGCCAAAGTTTTACAGGGTACAGGTAAGCCTGTACCACTGGCTAATCTGAAAAATAAATTGCCATCAAACCTGGTCGTGACGACGCCTATGTTAAAAGCTGCCATCAACGATCATCCTAATCTGCAGATGATTGGGCCACTAGTTAAACTGAATTAATTAAGGAGCAACACTTAAAATGCCCGACAACGAACAAACGCTACAAGAGCGCTTTAGTCTATTGAAACAGCACTATAAATCTCAGGGTTTTGCTGAATTCCAGCCCATGGATACAGAACATGACTTCCTCGTGGCAGGATTGATCTGGGGAGTTTCCGAAGGCAATCAGACACCGAGTATTTTAATTATTGCCCTGGAAGAAGGTCATTGGGAATATTCAAACGAAGCCCGTCTGGATGAGCTGGCTTATGAATTACTGGCTACAGTATCAAATGATTGGCCTGTTTTTGCTCACCTAAAAGATCCAAATAATGAACGCTGTTTTGCATTGTTTGGACTGGATGGTACCGATGGCACCCATTCTGTGGATGAAGTTCCCGGTATTAACCTGATCCATGAATACGAAAGGTTGAATAAAAATACCACATTAAAATGGTCGATGCAGGTCTATACCCGCTTGATGCAAAAACTGGATGCTTTCCATGAACAGGTCTATCAAACAGTAAAAGACCGTGTCTCTGATAAAAACGATATTATCGAAGAAGTGGCGAAGATCCTTTTCCTGGAAACTTTCCGTGTGCACCATGATGAAAACCTGACTTTCAGCTTTAAGGGACAACAACTCAATTTTCGAGAAGTATTTGATCATCACTATGTTCAGGATAATGGTACTGAAGCGGTAGAACAAATTCAGGCTGCTTTTGATGAATTGAAATCGCATCAGGATTATATCGTCGTTACCGATGATGGAAGTAAAAACGCCATCTTCGATAAAAAGACCCATCTGCGTTTAGAGCAACCCAAAAACTACGAAACGCTATTAGAAGCCATTCAAAGCCTCGGCCCGGTTACCACCAACGAAGGCAAGGTGATCAAAGACCATGGCACTCTAGGTGATGTCGCCGGTGATATGCTTGGACGCGTCTTTGATGTTTTTCTTCGAGCTAACTTTGAATCCAAAGGAGGCCTGGGTGTGTACCTAACGCCAAACCCGGTTAAACAAGCGATGTTAGAAATCGCCTTTCATGACATCCAGCAAGATCAAAAAACCATTGAAGAGTTGGTGGCCGGTTTATTTCGTTTTGCCGACCCCACTTGTGGTTCTTTTGGATTTGGTTCGGTTGCCTTAAGTCGCGTCGATACGGTTATTGATACCATGGGCGGGCTGTCAGATACAGAACGCGAAGACCTCAAACAAAAAATGCGCGACGAGGCGTTTGTGGGGGCCGATGCCGCACCGCGCATGGTGATGCTCGCTCGCGTCAATATGGCACTCCAGGGTGCACCCAAAGCTAAAATTTTCTATACCGAAAATTCGCTGACTACTAAAGCGTTTAAGCCCAATAGCTTCAACTTGATCTGTACTAATCCACCTTTTGGCACGCCTAAATTCAAGGCGGAAACAAAGAAACGAAAGGAGGGCGAAAAAACACCGAAAGAAAATTATGAAGAAATGATGGAACAAACCCTGGGTGGTTTTCGCGATGCGCAGTTAAAAGCCGAGTCTTATAACGCCTACTACGATCACACCAAAATGGTTTGGGAAGATCTTGGTGATTTATATACCGATGACGATGGCAAGCCACTATGGGCGGGTTACCGGACGGATCTTCGCAATGTTTCCACCGGTAAAAAAGCCAAATATGAAATGTACCCGACAACCTCAGGTTTGGCGCTGGGTAGTAAGCCGAACAAAAAAGGCGAATGGAATCAAGTCAAGGGGGGGTCGATAGACCCCGCAGTTTTATTTATTGACCGCTGCCTACAACTGCTTAAACCCGGTGGTCGTTTAATGATTGTTTTGCCCGATGGTATTTTGTGTAACTCCGGTGACCGTTATGTGCGCGAATACATCATGGGTAAAAAGGATGAGCAAACCGGAGAGTTTGTGGGTGGCAAAGCGATTGTTAAAGCGGTGATATCGCTGCCTGCAGATACCTTTAAACTTTCTGGTACGGGAGCTAAAACTTCGATTCTTTATTTGCAAAAACGTGCTGCACGGGAAGATAATCCTGAACAGTTTTTGCCGGAGCCGCAAACCGATGTGTTTATGGCGGTCGCCGATACCTTGGGGTATTTGGTGAAAAATAATATTGAGGATTACTCAGCCGGTGTACCTAACGATCTTGATAAGATTGTTGGTGCTTATAAGCGAGGTGACTGATGGGATTATTCAATAGAATCGCCTCTAATGAAATGACTGAGCGTTTGGATGCGGAATTTTATAAGCCAATCTTTATTGAGGTCGAACATAAACTAAGTGAAGGGAGATCCTCATCTCTTGGAGATATGTTAGAAAATCTACAGCTTGGATACACGGGGCCAACAGAAAAATACTATGACAAAAATGGTTATTTCTATCTTTCTAGTAAAAATGTTTCTGATGGCTTTGTGAACATAACCGATGCCACAGACAAAGTTTCCTTGGAAGCGCACCGAGGAGATTTGTCAAATACCGCTGTATTTTTTGGAGATGTATTGATTACTAGAACTGGAACGGTTGGAAAGAGTGGAGTTATTTCTGAAGATTTAGGGGAGGCTAATACTGCGGCTCATGTAATTAGCCTTAGGCTTAAGGAGGGTTATGATGGATTCTACCTTTCTGCATTTTTAAACACTAGCTATGGAATGTTGCAGTCTAAAAGGCATCAGAGAGGAACGATCATACGAGGGCTTAGTGTCTTTGATATACCTGGTTTTCTAGTGCCCGATATAGAGCAGCTCGCCCAAAAATACATCGGCGATAAAGTCCGTCTGGCTGAGAGGTTAAGGGCTTGCGCGAAAGAATTAGAAATAGCGGCTTGTTTGAGGTTTGACAATGATTTGAATTGGAATGATCAAATTCTAGATGTTCCAAGTTACAGCTCTATTCCCGCTACCGAAATGGCGGGGAGGTTAGACCTGAAGTTTAACTCACCAGAACGAATTGCCGTTAAGCGTCATTTTGCAAACAACAATATAAGGGTTTCGCATCTATCCGATTTGGTGGATATCTCTGCAATGGTTGGTTGGAAAGGATTGACTACTGAGTATTACAGAAAAGACGGACCGTGGTTGCTGAGAGGTGTCGAATTTCATAATGGAGTAATAAAAACAGAGGACTTGGTTTGTGTCGATGAGTTCAAGTACGCGGAACAACCCCAGATTCATTTGCAAGAATATGATATCGCTTTCTCCAAAGATGGCACGATTGGCAAAGCAATCGTTATTCCAAAATTAACAAATCGCATTGCTGCGGGTTCAACAATTGCGAGATTAAGAGTCAAAGAGGGGCTTGACCTAAAACCTCACTATTTGGAATTTCTGATTGCTCAGCCATGCGTGCAGGTGCAGATAGAGAGTTTTGCGACAGGAATTGCACAACCACACATCACTCAAGAGTGGGTCGCCCAACTGGAGATTCCTAGGTTGGACTGTGAGGCCAATATAGCTAGTGACTGGTTACTTCACCATAACTACCTTAATAACGCGAAGTATCTAGTTGAATCTGCAAAAATGTGTGTTGAAGCATTAATCGACAACAAGCTTGCCGAACAACAACTCAACTTGGCACAACAAGCCCTGGATTGCGGCGATAACTCCCAGGACCGAGACATCCTTTCTCGCCTAACTACCAAAGGTTTTGACGTTGATGGCGATCCACTATTTCCGGATTTAGACCAGCTCTACGACTTATTGACCCTAAGCCAGGAAATCATGGAATAATTTTGAATATTACAAGTCAAAAAAAATATTTGAGTTTTAATGGTACTGCAACCTAATGCCCTCCCGCACTCATCTCCTGGACAATACCGATTTAAAACCATCTCTGGACGAACAGATGGAAACACTCTGGTCATGGTTGGAAGATCAAGGTTTTACTGCACAGGGACATACCATGGATGTGCCATTAGGCCAGCCAGATAGTGCAGATGGTAAATGCTACAGCGGTGAACGAGTCGCTATTGCTCAGTCCACCAGTCGTCAACCCATCTCACGATTTACGCAGAAAGAGTTGAAAGCCATCAAACAGCAGTACGCTAATCACGAGCCTGAAGGTACAGACAAGGAAAAACTCTGGGCAGCACAAAAGACTCCAAATGTGACCGTGAGGCATCTGGAGTGGCAACGTTTACCCGCCGATGCGATGGCCTTTTACCGCCCGTTTCATTACCCACCTTATGATCAATGGGGTATCTATTTATTGGCCGGCCCCTTAGTCAATTATCATCAGCAATTACAAAAAATATCTGCCGATTTAAAACTATGGTCACCCGAAGTACTGATGCACCTGGTTGTGTTTGAAATATTTAATCATGAGTTTTTCCATCATCTGGCAGAGTCTACCGCAACCAACCTGGAAATTTTGTTAGCAGCCAGTGGCAATCCCAGTTCTATATATCTCAATTATAGAAAGAATCAACGTGAGAATATGTTCGATGATCCCCATGCCCCCTTAGAAGAAGCCCTAGCTAATGCCTATGCCTATAATTCCCTGAGTTTTATCAGTCGAATTAAAGCGGGATATAAAACGGCCATTATTAAGGCTTACCAGGCTGCTATTCAAAAACACTGGAAGCTGGAACCGGCAGGATATAAGGAGGCAGGATTTTATATTGATGGGGATTATATCGCTGGTGGTGCCCGATTACTGGAGCAACTTATTGCAGTACCTGGCAGTGCTAATTCAACACCATTAAGTTCTGTGGCCAAACATGTCATGCCCAATGGCCATACGGCCCTTATGGCAAAACCGGATATACCGACTTATTTAGTCGGAAGTGTTGATGAGATTACAGCTTTTAACAAACTGGTACCAGCCATCAACGAAGCTTATACCCGGTTATTCTGGCCATACAATACCAAACCAGTCGACGAATATTTTCAGAAGCAAAAAGAAAAAGAAAAAGCCGCGAAAAAAGCAGCAAATATTAACCCTCAGGAGGAGCTATGGCCGAAGGATACCCGATAAAAGCACTGGATAAATTAATGCTCAGTGGTTCTTGCCCAGCCAATAGTGATGCGCTTGATTCGTTGCTGAACGGTTTAGCCCACCCTTGTGCCAACGGTCAAAACTGGGTAATTAGTCAACGTCTGTTAACTGTTCGTCAACAACTCAACAGTGACCAGGAGTTAATAGCCGCTGTGTTGGCCACAGAGTCTGAGTTACAAAATGCCTGGTGTCAGCTAATGGCAGCCCGCTGTCTGGAAGCCGGTGAGTTAACTGAACCTCAGTCCTTAATAAAATTGGTAAGTCAGCTGAATGATGCAGCAGCCTGGATTGAAAAATGCATCGCTAATGCAAGCCTGAACTCTACGAAATTTGAACAGTTGGAGCGCAGTTTATTAGGTGTAACCGCTGAGCAAAGTCCGGCTACACCGATTTTGGCAAGGGTACTGGCTGCTGCCAGTCAGTTGCAAGTATGGCAGCAACAGCCACTAGCAGAAATTCCAGCAGTTGATGTCAGTGGTGGAAGACCTGACATTAATTGGTGTAGTGGACGTTTAATCCAGCAACCTGGAATCAAGGCTAGTGAATTTGTATATCTGTTAAATGGACAAGCTGGAACGAAGATACCTGATAACACGATTAGTTTACAACAAAAGGAAAAAACACTGGCTGTCATGGATTGGGTACTGACCAATCCCTGGGCTTATCTGCTGGCGCTAATTGTTTACGAACAGAACATTTGGCAAGTAGAAGCAGCCGGAGGACTGTTATTGGAGTTGCCTGCTGGTCAATCGCCCCAGCGACCTTCAGAAGTACAAGTACTGGTCGCCAATACAGAAGGAGATGAAGTGTTCTGTGGTCATTTGGGGAGTCTGGTTGGAAAGATATTACGCAGTTTAAATATGGACATTTTTCCATCGGGGTACTCGGATGCTGATTTAAATGCAGGGTTATCTACTGTGATTCATGACTTACTGGATAACAAAGTTTGGCGCTTTATGGAAGGACTGTCTGGTGAACAGGGTTATTATCAAATTCACATGGAGTTTTCTGATGCCTGTTATGGCCGCAAGGGGCAACCCAGTTTTTCACGATATGCACGCCATCTTCGCCAGGCTGTGCGTAGTCAGGCCATACAGTGGCGCAATGACAGGAAATCAGAAGGACTCTATAAAAACTCACAATCTGAGGCATTAGCGGTTAATACCGCTAACGTTCAGTAATGGAGATGATCGGGAATGAATGAAATAAATGAAAGCTCTATAGCTGAGTATGCCGCTCGTGCTTTGAAGGAACATCGTTGGGCAGCAACCGGTGTTTCGGATTATCCACCGAGAGATCCGTTAGTCGGGCAAAGTACTTTTTTTAACCGCTATAAAACCTTTATCAAGACTGTCGATCATGACAAAGATAACTTTGCCCATGTATTTGCGGTTGAGGGTGAGTGGGGTAAAGGTAAATCACGATTAGGTCATGAACTCGTTGCACAGATTAACGATTGTTCAAAAGGCTGGTATGTGCGTAATAAGCAGGGAAAGTTGGAGCAGGCCAGTCTGTTTGATGACGAGGTTAAACGGGATGAATACCTTAGCTTGTATATCCGTTATTCACAGGTGGCTTCTGAATTTCAAAATTCTGACAACTGGTTTGGTTATGGTTTGTATAAAGCTTTGTTACCGCTAGCAACCAGAATTTTCGATAACTCTATTCAAAGTGAAATTGCTAAACAAACACTACGACGATTAGAGCCCATGGGCTTTGATCATGCTAATTTTTCTCAAATTTTAGAACTGGATAATAATCATAGTGATGAAGATCTCTACTACGATGCAACGCTGGTAACAGGGCTGGTTCAGGCAGCGTATCAGTACCTTGAAACTTTTGGTATTAAGTATGTGTTAGTGGTTCTGGATGAGTTGGAAACTGTTGCAGAAGCTGCCACTTTCGGTTTGGAACGCGATGAAGCGAGTCAGTTGGATGGTCAGGCTATTCGTTTGATCGGTAAAGCGATTAAAGAGGAAGACCCTCGTCGCAAGCTCCCCTGGTTACGTTATGTCGCTTTATGTTCACCGTTGTTAGGCCAGCAACTGAGAGAGATTCAATCGACTGCACGTCGTTTTGAACTGGTGGAGCTGGAACATAATGCTTTTGCCGATGTTTCCGATTATGTGGCTCAATTACGTGCAGACAGTAAATTACGGTTTGATTATCCGAAAGGTCTGGTTGAAGCCGCCTATGCCATGAGTGGCGCGAACTTTGGCTGGTTTAATGTGGTGATGGCGAATGTGGACGCGGTATTGGAAGGTTTTGTGAATGCAGGCAAAACAATTCCCGCCGTAGGTGAACTGTTTGATGCCGTGTTAGCCGCTTCTGGACGAGTTGCCGGTCATGTGCTGGATGAAAGTGCTATCGAGGGTATTAAAACATCAGATCATGGTTTATTAAATATTGCACGCTCGCTGTTATTTGGACAATTGCCGGTAAAGGTTGTTGGAGATGACAGTAGAGCTATAGAGCTTTTACCCTTAGTCAATGAATACGATGAATCGGTGGTTAGTCTTTACCGCTCTGTTGAATGGCCAGAACTGGATTGCCGGCAGGCATTGAGCGCTGCCAAGTTCCAACGAGATAAAGATGAATGGTACTACCCCAGTGTTGATCAGGGGTTAAATCTGAGGGCACTGTTACAAAATTTAAAAACTTTTGCTGTTGCCGAAGCTGATATCAGTGCAGACGGTTTGTTAATACCATTGATGCGTAGCGAGTTTAAGCACTTGGTCAGCCTGTTGTATAACCACCCGGCAGCAGAATTTGCGGCCGATGCATTATGGTCACGTTTTATGGGTGAAGAGCTCAAACTGCCTGAAAGCGAGGGTACCCACCTTGGCCCTAGTGTGGCAATGTTACTTCGTCTGGATTTGCGCTATCGCAGTCAGCAGCACAATTCAATGATCTTTCGTGATCCTGAATATGCCGATCATCATGATACCGCCATGAAAAAGGCTGAAAGTGATTGGGCTAATGATCCTGTATCACGTTCACAAACTCGCCTGATAGGTCTGTTTCGTTTACTGGATAAACAATGGATGTATAACGAGCCCGCTTATCCTAATAAAGAGGGACTTGCGATTCAGATGGCTCCACGTGGTACGGCTCGTGGTCTGACGGGAGGTCTACAATTTTGTGATGGCCTAAAGTTGCACCCAAAGGGACAAGCGTGGTTTGGTTGGGTCAATAATGTCGATGAACTTAACAAACTACACCAATTGGTCGGTAGAGTTAGGGGAGATGGGGATGGTCGAATACCTGTGATGGCATTTACCGGTTCAGTCGCAGTAAATGACTGGTATGTCTCGCAAAGTGACGATAGTTCTGAACAGCTGAAGGACGATATTTTACTGTATCATCTTAACACCAGTGAAATTGATGTACTGGAACGAATTGGCTTACCTCAGTCCTATTGTGTCGGTTTTACCCTTAAGGAAGAAGCCTACACCACTAAATATAAAGCTCGATTAAATAATATCCGTGATTTTGCTTATCAACGTATTCACCAATGGCGTGAACGTTTAACCAGTAGAGGTTTAATTGCCTGGCCATTAAGGCCTTCCGGCAAGATTAATCAGGATGACCGTCAACTGCTCCTTAAAACCTGGAGGTTACTGGCTATTGATCAACCCAAGCTGGGAGGGTTGCATGGTCTAATGCCTGAACATGGTATTGATGCCGAAGATGTGAGTAATTTATTTAGTCGACTGGTTGTGAGTGGTAAGGTTCAGGCTCAGGGCTACAGCTACAATGAACATGCCGGTTTTTTTACCGACCTCCACCAGCCATCTAATGCGCAGGCAGCCTTACCCACATTCCTGGCAAAAATTGCCGACCCGGGTAAAAATATTAGCTGGACTCTTGAAAAAGCAAGACAGCATTGGTATTGGGGGTATCTATGGATTGGTGCCAGTAATGGTTTATCTGAAAAAGCTATTTTTGATGACTGGATGTGGTGGTGCAGTCAGTTGCATTTACTAAAAATAGAAGATTCGGCAGCCAGTAAACCCAGATTTATACCGGTACCTAGAGCTGAGTTAGAAAACGCCCTGACAGAAGCAAGTAACTGGTTAGAAGGTGATGATGCTAATGCCTATCCGGCTATCGTAGAGCAGCTTACTAATGTGTATGGGCCTGAACGGATAACCGGTTTATTTGCACCAAAAGGTCGGTCGCCCCAGGGCACACAAACTACTGTAGCATCAGATTCTTTAAAACATGCGAATGACACATTTGCAGCATTAAAGTTACGAGAAGAAGGGTTAAGCGGGAGTCTTGCCGATTGCGAGTTAGCATTGCCAGATATCCTTAAGCAACGGTCGGAAATTTTATGCCATATAAACCAGGTAAAGCCGCACTTGCTACCAAAAATCAATTTGGATTATAAAAGCAGTATTCAGCTGGAAGATGACCAGGTATCTTTGTTCGAGAGGGTTGAGAAAGCACGACTTTTTGCTGACCACGTGCAGCATTGTGCCGGTGAAATTAGAAAGCGTGTGGAAAACCTTCTTAATGAGATTGAGAGCAACCCTGAAGCTCAAGCTCCGTTTCCTCGACGATTATTCACTCTGTCACTGGAGACTATTGCAAATATTCTTAAGGGGGCTCTTGATGGAACGAGCAACACAGCAACACAAGTGAAGGAGGCTTCTGGCAGTTCAGACACATTGCTATTCTATTTGCGCACATTGCAATTAGATAAAGCATCTGAGCGGCTGGAACAATTAGCCCAGGAAGTGGGTTATGACCTGCATAGCGGTGCAGTGAAAACAATTGATGAAATTTCAGGTTATATTCTACAGACCTATCGGCAGTTTTTAACGCAATTTGCCACGGTTGTCGAAAATGTAAATGACCTCGATTTGCGTATCCGGAAAACATTAGATCAGGTGGGCTCTGATTTACCTGAAGATTATCCAGATGCAGGACAGTCGATTGAAATTTTAAGGCTTCAGGGACAACTCGGCCTGGTTCAGGATAGCTTTTCCGATATGGATGATGAGGTAGATGCTATTCGTAGCCAGTTTGTAAAGCAGACCCATAAAGGACAGTTTGTTGCTATAAGGGATGTACCTGATCGCTTGATTAGTCCTATCAAAAAGCAGCTTGGTGTCATTGGTGGCAAATTGATGAGTCACGAGCACACGTTGAAGCGATACCGTATGAAAAAAATCGACGCGATTAACATTGATTTACGTCCGTTGATAAATCCGTTGCTTAAGGCTGTAGGTGAGAGTGCCATAGAGCCTATTATGCCAGCAGATATAGATGATTTGTCATTGCATGACTTTGTTGTCGAGTTGGACCTTCAGAACCAACTATGGAATAAAAAAGCTGAAGCAGTGCTTATGGATACCGGCATTTCAATACAGCGATGGAGGGAAATATCACAATCATTGCTGTCAGGTATTCAACCAGTATTAAACGATGTAGAACAAAAGGCTCTTGTTGAAAAAGGTATTCTTAAAATGCAGCTTACCTTTGGAGTGAACTGATGAATCTCTATCTTGAGAGAGGGTTGAGCAATCATCGTCATGGGCGCTTCTTTGCATCACAACTTGATGCTCAGGCTGTTGATGATTTTCCAAAAGAGGGGGTTTTACTTTTACATGGTAAAACTTTTCAAGAGTTTACAACGAAACAACAAAAAGACTGGTGGAAATGGTCAAATCGATCAGGCTGCGTAGTATTACTTATTCCCCCTTATAACAATGGGGTGGTGTACCAAAAGGTAGATTGGAAAATTGCGTTGAATGACGAAACCATGATTTCCGATGATGGAGTCTTGGCTAAAAGTGTAGCAGAAGAAGTTAATCAGCATATTGAAGGTACTGATGGCGAATTTGATCGTTCATTTGGTCATCAATGGAGAGATTACACCATTAATACACGTTACTTCAAACAACATTCTGGTTGTGGTGTGTTTGCAGCGACGTGCCTGCCTCTCTGGTCTATCTCGTTATTAGAGCATGACACTGAAACTAAGATATGGCTTGAAGCCCTGTTGGAATTGGCGGGTCAGCCCAATGAGGTTGAAGAGTTATTGATTAGTGACCAAGATGTGGAGTTGCAACCAACAGATTATACCTTAATGGTTTGTATTTACGCTTTAGGGATTAACTCAGTTGGAGATCTTTGTTCTGCATTGAGTCAGACAATGATCAATACCTTCACAATTGCTGAGCAAGACATCAATGAGGGTGTTGAACGTTTAACATCATCTGGCTACTTTGGTGAGTCAGGGTTGACTGATGCTGGACTTGCTGCACTGGAGCAATCACCTTATTGGGGATATACCGAACGGTTGAAGGAGGAGTTTCAGTCATGAAAGAAAGTAGTTTGGCACAATCTTTGGCTATTGAGAGTCAGATCAGGCTTCCGGGTAGTGCAGGACGGTTATTAAAGCAAATTCGTGACATTGAATCCGTTGCACCTATTTTTCGTGATGCCGGTTTGGTGAAAGCTGTTGATAGGCCATCAACAATCAATTTGTCGGTTTCGGGAATAGCGACAAATTCATGCATTAAAAAAGCGCTGGGTGGTTTTATTTATTCATCGGCAGCTGTGCGCACTGACATGTTGATTGTTGACAACCAGGTCAGTACACGTGGCAGTGATTCGATTTCAGAGCTTGATGATATTGACTTTGAAGCTCAAAGAAAGCGCCTTGATTTGATTGAAATGCGTCAAGCCTATGTGTTAGTGGAGCGATTAATTAAACAGGAAAACTGTTCTCAGTTAATTTTGCTCGACACTCCACTGTTTATAGCTAGGGAGATGGTACCGCTTAAACGAAACAAAAAACATTGGGCTGAGTACGAAAAAACTGTAGGGGTAATTTCAAATTTTTGGAAAGAGTATCGACAACAACTATTCCCCTGGAACCCTCAGGGACCCGTGTTAGCCAGTATTATGGCTCAACGATTTAGTGCCATTGTGAGTATAGCCCGTCAGGATTTAAGAACGGAGGAAGGGCGGAAACACCTTTTATTATCAGATGGCTTTAGTCAAAAGCAGGCAGGAAGTTTGATAGACCTGGAAGAAAGGCTGAGTGGAGTAGGTGATTATCGATTCATAAAAGGCATTCTTGGTGGCTTCACTCGAACCATTGCTTTCCGTATGACAGAAAACCGTGCTCGTCTGGAACCCGCAGACTCAGTTAAAGATGGTGTTATCGGATTTCATTTTAAGGGCGGCAGAAGCAGTGAAATCCAAATGGTTCAACTGGCTGGTGAAGAGCAGGAATGGGATGCAGACAAGCTTAACTCCGTGGCATGGAAACTAATGGTGCTTGATATGCAAAACCAACGAAAAAGTAGTCCCTTGCCACAGCTTCTTGGGCAACAGCAGTTAAAAATGCTGGATCAGTTTACCCAATATTATCGACAGGGTTTGAGTACTGCTATGAAAGAAAATGAAGTTGAAGATACCTGGTTATCTGGACTATTTGAGGAAGATTAGAATATGAAACATAAAGTATTAGGAAAGTTAGTAGGTAACACAGGTGACTCGGCAAAGCTCACGATGGTCATTGAAGATTCATTTTCTGTGCGTCGGGGCGAATTTGTGCGCATTATGCACAAGGAGAGGCTAGGCGAGTCGTCAGTGGCGGTTCTGGGACGAGTAATGAAAATTCACCGTTCAAATATGTTGTTCAACTCCGGTTTTGGTCAGGGAGTAACTGAACTGGAATTGCTGCCAGGGGCAAATGTTACCGGAGAACATCTTTATGCAAATTTAGAGTTGGTTGGTTACCGTGACCCAATAACGCGACAAATTAAAATACCCCGTAGGCCATTAGATCCGGGAGCTAGTGTTGAGACTGTAGATTTTCAATTTTTATCCGATTTTTATGAATTCAATGAACATACAAGTTTGCACCTGGGTAATCTTATTGGCTATGAACGTGGTGAAAATACAGTTCCTGTATTTCTTGATGTGAATAAACTCGTTACTGAGCACATGGCGATACTGGCAATGACGGGTTCTGGAAAGTCCTATACGGTTGGTCGGATCATTGAAAGATTAGTAGCGCTTAATAATGGTACCGTAGTGGTATTTGATCCTCATGGTGAATATGGAAAGGCTATGGCTAAAGGAAAGCTGCATTTTAGTGATGAAATGGACAGTATAGAAGATACCCGCGATCAAAAAGTATTACCCGAAATCAAAGCAATGTTTGAACGACTTCAAGATGCCGATGCAGGCATACAAATTTATACCCCCCAACATGAATCTTTTAAACATAAGTATGCCAGTAAGAATCAGCCGTTAGCATTACAGTTTGACCGTTTTGAAATGGATGATATTTCAGAAATTTTACCCGGTTTGACAGAACCTCAGCAGAGGGTTCTGGATGTTGCTATACGTTTTTGGCGCACAACTGATAAATCTGAGCCAAGAGATATTAATCGCTTACGATATTTCTTAAGTGACGGTATTGAAGAAATTCGAGCCTGGGATGATTTGTCTGAAGCGGAAGCTAAAGCGTTAAATGGCCGAAGTGCTGCAGTTGCTTCGATGAAATTAAGCCGTGTACTGAATGAAGCACAAAGTTTTTATTCTGCCACTATGAAAGAACCAACAGATATTTACCAGATGGTTGGCCGTCCTTCTAATCGTAAAGGGCGACTTGTAGTCATTGATCTACAGGGTTTGAGTGATACCGCCAAACAAGTGGTTTGTGGATTGTTGAGTAGTGAAATTTTGCGTGCAGCAGGAAGTAAAACTGATCCATTAAGGCCCTGTTTCTTAGTCTATGAAGAAGGTCATAATTTTGCCCCGGCAGGGGGGAATGCTGTTAGTCACCGTATTATCAAAAAAATTGCGGGAGAAGGACGTAAGTTTGGTGTAGGTTTTTGCATAGTCAGTCAACGACCCTCAAAGCTGGATGCCGATGTAACTTCACAGTGTAATACCTTGATTACCATGAGGATTAAGAATCCTGATGACCAACGTTTTATAGCAAAAGCCTCTGATATGGTCAGTAAGGCAGATCTTGATGAACTTCCAAGCCTATCGACAGGTGAAGCCTTGGTTTGCGGTCGTTCTATCCCTGCACCATTACTAGTTAAAGTGGGTGGAAAAGCATTGATTCATGGTGGAGAATCTCCCGAAGTTTTGAGGGTGTGGGACAGTTTTCATGAGTAATCTTTCATCAGACATTCAAAATAAGCTAGAAGGGGGTTTTATCGATCATGCTTTCCCTGTGCTAAAAGCAAATGGAGTAAAGGATGAAGATGTATTAGTACATAGCATGGGTTGTAGTGTCTGGAATACATTGGGACATGAACTGGGTTATATGGCCGTAGTGGAAGGGCCAGCACCAGTTGCCAGCGGGAATGATATTAGATCAGATTCAATCTGGTTTGATAAAGATAGCAATACTCCATGCGTACTCATTGAATTTGAGAGATACGACGGAACTGATCGCAGTAAAAGAAAATTAGTGGCAAAGCTAACCAATCTGATGGAGGCAGCCATTCGATGGGGTAACCAACCCGGTTTATTAGTGTTATCTGCCTGGAGTTCTGGTCTGGTATCAGCTCCAGATTTAGAAAGTTTAAGAGTGATATTTGAAAAAGGGATTAATAACAGTAAAGGAACTTTTATTCCTACACCTGCTTCATGCGCTTTATTACTTCACCGAATGATTTTTGAAAAAGAAATTGATGGACTTTTGCGATTGAAACATATGAATTATAGGTATTTATAATGAATGTACACAGCGCTCACTTTCTACCTGGGACAGGAAAACAGCTAGGTGATAAATATTTATTACTAGACTGCTTAGGTGATGGTACCCATGGCTGGGTTTGGCGTTCGCAGCGTTTATCTGATGATCAAATAGTCGCGGTAAAAATTCCCAAGAATATCTCCATGCCTGATCGTTCATTAGCCGAAGGTAAGGAGTTAATAGGTATAGATCCGCATCCTAATATCATTCAAATTTTCGATATGGGACGAATCCCACCTGAGAAAGAGTGGTATGCCATTGAGATGGAATATTTTCCCAGTGAGAGTCTTGCTCAAAAATTAGAAAGAAGGTCTCATCACTTCGGAAACACTTATGAACGTCTATTTAAAATCTATACTCAGGTTCTGGAAGCTGTTGGCTATCTAGCAAACCTTGAGAATCCAGTTTCTCATGGCGACATTAAGCCGCACAATATTTTAATTGGTCAAGATGATTTAGTGAAACTAACTGATTTTGGTAGTTCGGCATTACCTGAAGAGATCTATGTGCGAACTCGAGAAAATGGTGGAACGGTTTTGTATTCTGCACCAGAGTTTTGTGACTGTGTATCCAGAAAGGGGAGTTTTGAACAATTGCTGGCCGGCGATATTTATAGTTTAGGTGTTTTGTTGTATCAGCTAACAACAGGTAGCTTGCCTCATGATACTCAGGCTCAGGTACTACGCTACGATACCTTTATTAAACCCAGAGAAATTAATTCTACGATTTGTAATGCCCTTGAAGAAGTTATTCTTCGATGTTTAAAAAGAAAACCTGAAGATCGTTTTTCAACAATAGACGAATTGAAAAAAGCTTTTGTCGCAGCAACTAGAGTTCAAAACAATCAATCAAATGTTGTGCACCTTTCTTCGCTTAAAACCCCGACCAGAGACTGGTCTTCAGACGTTGTCGAAGCACTAGAAAATGCCGATTATCAAAAAGTGGCATCTATTGCGAATACTGAATTCAATCGCACTCAGGATACTGGCGCACTTTTACAGCAGCTAAATGCACTATATCGTTCTGAACGTTGGTTTGATTTTGAGAAAGTGGTGGATGGACTGACAGAATCCATTTTAGAGGAAAGCAGCTCAACAGCTACACATATTCGAGAGTTGGCTATAAAAGTGTTTATGAAAATAAGAAAACTTGATCGTGCTCAAAAGCTTTTAACACTTGCAAAAAAGATGGGCGATGATTCTTTTGAACTGGATATGTGTGATGCCTCGATTGATGCGATGGAAGCCAGGTATTCTGATGCACGTGATAAGTTGGAAATTATTAATCGTAAAAACCCAATGAGTACAATTGTACTAAAACGCTTAGTTCTGGTGTGTGAACAAGATCGGGATTATGAAGCAGCGGCAGGGTATTTGCGAGCTGTGTTAAAGATTAACCGTGATGATGAAAAGCTACTGCGTAAGCGTCAGCAATATGAATCGTTAGGAATGTGGTAAGTTTAATATATTAAAAAATTTGGCTCTTCAGCGGAATTAGTGGGTAAATATTCGATTAAATTATCGGTCAGGCAATGATTTTTTGTGAGAACCGATAAAGAGCACGGCAAACGCAGTCGTATTGGTTTTGATCCTCATCGCCGCTCGCATGAGGCCAGTAAGGGCCGCCCAATCTATCGACGTAGCCAAGAACTAAATCATAGGCAGAGCGATTCTGGTCGAATCCAGACTGGTTGATATCACGAATAATTTCCCCTCCCAAAGCCCAGAGATAATCGCCATGTTTTCTCACGGTGGATCTGGCTCGACCTTTATCCATCAGATGGGTTAGATAAACGATAAACACACTCAAAATCAGATGACCTGCTGCCAGATCATTCTTGTCCCCCATCCATGACTCTGGCCAACTCCGAATATCCGGGAATACGGACTCAATTTGCTGGATACTTTCCGGTGAGACAAAGGCGGGATCATCAGATTGGTTTTGGGAGGTGTCGATGGAACTCATAACGATTTTAAATCGCTGTTATAAACAGAAAGGGTTTGTTTATCAGAATGCCCGTTTTGTGGATCAACACAGCCATCAGATCGAAGTCACCATTGTGCCCCGAAAACACGCCAGGGCCAACTGTTCCGTGTGTGGTCAGGCATGCCCCGGTTATGATCGATTACCTGAAAGACGTTATGAGTTTATTCCATTCTGGGGGTTTAAGGTGTTTCTGGTATATGCCAAACGTCGAGTTCAATGTCACAACTGCGGGGTGGTGGCAGAAGCGGTGCCCTGGGCCAGAGGAAAACATCATCTGTGTGATGCGTATATGCTGTATCTTGCTGATTGGGCGAGAAAATTATCCTGGAAAGAAGTCGCACAGCGCTTCAGGACGAGCTGGGAGAAAGTGTTTCACTCGGTTGAGTATGTGGTGAACTGGGGGCTGGAACAGCGCGAGATGAGTGGCATAACGGCGATTGGTGTGGATGAAGTTCAATGGCATAAAGGTCACCGGTATTTAACCCTGGTGTATCAAATTGATTCGGCCAACACCCGCTTACTGTGGATCGGGAAAGAAAGAACAGAGGCAACGTTTCAAACCTTCTTTGATCAACTGGGCGAAGAGGCGACGAGTCGGATTCAATATGTTTGTTCCGATATGTGGAAGCCTTATCTGAAAGTCATCAAACAACGCGCCAGCCATGCGCTGCACATTTTAGACCGGTTCCATATCGTGGCCCGGATGAACAAGGCACTGGACGAAGTCCGGGCATCGGAGCACCGAGCGATGCAAAAAGACGGATACAGCCCGGTTTTAACCAAATCAAGATGGTTACTAAGAAGTGGACCCCAATGATTGGACAGGAACTGGAACAGATTAAGTGATCTCTGCGACAATGTCGAAGGACAGGAGAAGCAGATGAGACGAAAGAGAAGAAATCATAAAGCAGACTTTAAAGCGAAGGTGGCGTTGGCAGCTCTGAAGGGTGATTTAACGATGGCAGAATTGGCACAGAAATTTGATGTCCATGCCAACCAAATCACTGAATGGAAAAGGCAACTGCTGGAAAATGCGGATCAAGCCTTTGGGGGAATAAAGGCCAATGAAGATGCGGACGCCAAGATCAAGGAGCTACATGCCAAGATTGGCCAGATAACGATGGAGAATGATTTTTTAGAAAAAGGGCTGACAAGGATCCACGGCCCGAGAGGAAAGGGATGGTAGATCGGAAGCATGAATTACCCGTTGTCCGTCAATGTGAGTTGCTGTCGTTGAGCCGCTCTACGTTTTATTATCAGGGTAAACCTGAGGCCTCAGAAGAAGACTTGAAGCTGATGCGTCGACTAGACGAGATGCATCTGAAACGTCCATTCTATGGTAGCCGCAGGCTGACGGACTGGCTGCGAGATGAAGGCCATGATGTTAACCGCAAGCGCGTGCAGAGGCTGATGCGTTTGATGGGCATTATGGCGATCTATCCGAAGAAGAACACCAGTCAACCGGGTAAGGGCCATAAGGTCTATCCGTACCTACTGAAGGGCTTGGAGATCAATCGACCTGGTCAAGTGTACTGCACGGATATTACCTATATCCCAATGTCCAAAGGCTTCGTCTATCTGGTCGCTGTTATGGACTGGCATAGCCGCAAGGTATTATCCTGGCGGGTATCGAATACCATGGACAGTGACTTTTGTGTGGATGCCCTGGAAGAAGCAATTGAGCGTTATGGTGCCCCTGAAATCTTCAATACGGATCAGGGTTCCCAGTTCACCAGTGAGGCTTTTACCCGTGTACTGAAAGCTGCTGAAATCAAGATCAGCATGGACGGCAAAGGCCGCTGGGTTGATAATGTGTTTGTTGAGCGCCTATGGCGCAGTGTGAAATACGAGGAAGTGTATCTCAAGGCTTACGAGTCAATGACTCAGGCCAAAGCCAGCATTGGTGAATATTTTAAATTCTACAATGCTGAACGTAAACATCAGACTCTTGGCATGGTGCCAGATCAGATGTATTTTGAAGGTAGTGCGGTGCTGGAAGCAGCGTGATTAACCAGAGCGGAAATCACTTAAGCGACTGTCCAAAATCCGGGGTCCATTTCTCTACTCAAGCGTCCTGAAAACCTGACGCAGGTGCAGGACAACAAGTTGCAAGAGTTGCTGCAATACAATTTGAAGAGTATTCGGGCGTACCTACTAAAAGAAGAATTCCAACACTTATGGAGTTATGTCTCTCCAGCCTGGGCAGGAAAGTTTATTGACCAGTGGACGACAAAAGTGATGCGGTCAAAAATAGAGCCAATGAAGCGTGAAGCGAAAACAATACGCCGACATAAAGATCTCATCCTGAATTGGTTTATCGCAAAAAAGGCCTTTTCATCCGGCGTCGTGGAGGGTTTAAATACCAAGGTGAAACTGACGGTGAGAAAATCGTATGGATTTAGAACCTTCAAATGCACTGAGATCGCGCTGTATCACGTGCTGGGCAAGCTCCCTGAGCCTGAACTAACCCACGAATTTTACTGACGAGGCATAATTTTAAATGTGATGACGAGCTGTCAGAAAGGTTGAATAAATTTTTAAGTGAATCATTAACTCCTTATAGTCTGGATGAATTAGGAGGCGGATTGCCCATCGAAAAACAAACATTCCAGTCAGGAGAAACTCGTAATTACCAACAAATATTTGCTGACTTAAAAGATGTTTTCATAGAAAAAATCATAGTTCGTGATCCATATTCTGGGTCTAATCATGGGCAGGATAGCTTATTAAAACTTTTACTCATCATTAGATCTTTGGCAAACACCATTAGTAAAATAAACATTCACTGTAGAGAACTACACAAGAATGATGATTTTTATAAATCTCCTATCCTATTAGAAAGGGAAGTTGGCAATCTATTACGTAAGAATTTCGATAATGTATTGTGCAATGTTAAAGTTCATGGTTTTTATGAAAGTAAAAAGAATTTTCACGATCGTTCACTGGAAATTACCGTCACTGATGAAACGGGGCAAACAGTAGAGCATGTATATGATCTACTGGGTGGAATTGAAAAATTAATGGACAGCAATCACAAGACAACAATTTTTCATTATCAGACAAACGGCTAAAATGGGATTGCACTATAGAGAAGTATGGCCCTAAGTATTGGATAATTAATTTTCGTAGTATCGGATCATCTCTCACTAAAGATATTCAATCCATAGTCAAAAAGTTGTCCAATGGAGTTGAATAAGTAGTATTCTCTACAGAGAAGTGAGAGCCTGAGAGCTCATCTTTCTTGTGTTAATTCGGTGTGTACTTTGATTGGTGAAACTGCCGAATATTGCTGAGCCTGGTTGTTAACGCGAAATATTTTTCGCACATTTTAGATGGTGGTTTCCGAGTTGTTATGATGAGTTTTCGAACTTTATCTATACAAGCATAGAGGAGAGTCACCATGTAAGATGATACCAAAACATTAAACAAAGAAGTGTATATCGATAAAGGCCGAATACAGGTTCACCCCAGTGAACTGGTCTGAACATCGGTTGAAGAGACCCTAAATGCTATGCTCGATGCAGAATGTACCGCTCACATACTGGAGCGAATCAAAGAAGAATTACAGAGTCACTATAAGCTTCCATCAGTCGACCGAGCTTTACTGATGTCAATTCAAACCTCCAGTAAGAACGATTTGTATAAGTGAATCAGTAACCATATAGGGCAGGTTTAATGGACTACAACACTGAAAGAAACCGATTAGTTGAATGGCTTCGCCGGCAAATGATTGGCCCTGCCCATTCAGGCGAAACTTTATTAGGTATCACTCCACTGGAGCGATACCCCTGTGCCAAACTGTACCCCGTCATTAATGATGAAGAAGGGGTAGACCCGGCAGCGGAGGCTGATGACGAAGAGGATTACGCACCCCTTGGTGAAGCGGACAGTACGGGTGATGCTGTTCAGGAAACCGTAAAGCCACGTCGTTATGTTGCCCCATCCGCGGTGGGTTTTTCATTTTTTGCTCACGGTGACATTCAGTTCCATGTGCGTTGTTCGGCGGTACGTTATGCTCGCATTGGTGAACGTAATGAGAAAGGGCAATTTTCCGGCTTCGAATTTGACCGGATTAGCCTCGGAGGTGATGAGGAAGCCGTTACCTTTACTGCGAAAAATCGTGTTGATGTTTTGCGAGATCAAAACGGAGATTATCTAGCGGGTCTGGACGTACAATGGCGGCCCTATGCCGATGGCTGGATAATTACGGTTTCACTGTTCAATAAACAGTCATGGTCTGAAATTGACGACTGGGATGAACGCGCTAACCGAACTTTGTTTGAGGTGAACCTGAATTGTTTTATTGACCAGGGTACCGTAGGTGATTATCCCCGGGTTGAATACAGCCTGTTAAATGACGAAGAGCAAGAAATTGAATTGCAATACAAACACAGGAAGATTTATGCCATTGGTCATGGCTCTGCGGTCGATTGGCGGGAGCAGGACAATATGGTAACAGAACTTTTCTCCGATTTTATGCCTATGGTGGAGGTGCCACAGGTGACAGCGGATGTGGCGGACGATGATAACAAGATTTTACAAATGGCTTATCTGGCGACATGCAAACAATCTACAACTGAGGTTGTCAGTGGTCTAGAGCAGTTTGTGGCAAATTATGCACAGTGGCTAAGTGAGCAGCAGTCGACCATAGTGAATTTGGAGCCCCATGAGGCAACGGTGGCCAATCGCATGACGAGCCGTATGGAAGAAACACTCAAGCGGATGCATAGTGGCGTCAAATTAATCGCTAAAGACGCTACTGTGGCCTTGGCGTTTTCCCTGGCCAATCAGGCTATGTTTGAGTCTGAGCAACCTACATGAGG
>Ga0209142_1000493_pt1 | contig 27400 bp, 31 predicted proteins | sample SaaInlV_120m_DNA_FD_184678 | JGI IMG/M metagenome (GOLD analysis project Ga0209142, IMG submission 184678) | Marine microbial communities from expanding oxygen minimum zones in the Saanich Inlet - Saanich Inlet SI074_LV_200m_DNA (SPAdes) (version 2) | ecosystem: Environmental > Aquatic > Marine... | reverse complement strand
TTCACCATGTATGGGAGTAGAATGTAAATATAAAAATGTATATCAAGATTGTAGAGTTTATATTATTGATTCATATTTGGTATTTTATTCAGTAAAAGAAGATCATATAATCATTAGAAGAGTTTTAAATAGTGCAATAGATTATACAAGGAAGAAGATTTGAAAATACTAGTAACAGGAACAGCAGGATTCATCGGCTACCACCTAGCTAAAAAACTTCTTGATAACGGTCATGAAGTAATAGGATATGATAATATAAATGACTATTATGATGTAAGTCTTAAATATGCAAGACTAAATGAACTAGGAATAAATGGAAGCTTGACTTCAGTCGTGCCTGAAAATACACTCATTCAGTCAGATACATATCCAAAACATAAATTTATAAAATCAAATCTTGAAAATGCAGAGATTATGAACAAACTATTTGAAGATGAAAAATTTGATGCAGTATGTAATCTAGCAGCCCAAGCAGAAGCTGCGTAATGTTGAATTGTAAATTTTTAATTTTAAATGGAAGCAAATATGAAAGATAATATAATTTTAGAAAAATCATTTACTTTTGCGATTAGGGTTGTGAAGCTTTATAAATATCTTTGTGATGAGAAAAAAGAATATGTATTATCTAAACAACTTTTAAGATGTGGTACTTCAATTGGTGCAAATATAAATGAAGCACAAGCAGGTCAATCTAAAGCTGACTTTATTGCTAAAATGAGTATATCAAGTAAAGAAGCAAGAGAATCTAAGTATTGGATTGATTTACTTATAAAAACAGATTACCTAGATATAAATGAAATTTATGTACAATCAATATTGAAAGATATAGAAGAAATCATAAAACTTTTGACAAGCATAGTTAAATCTAGTCAGGAAAGAAAATGAATAATTTAAAATTTAACATTAAAAATTCAGCATTATTTATGGATGGTGATGTAGTCTCTACTTATGCAGATGTAAGTGGACTGATAAATGATTTTGGATATAAACCAGATACAAAATTAGCTGATGGGATTGGTAAGTTTGTGAAATGGTATAGAGAATTTTATGGAGATAAAAATGAATAAATATATTGAGATAGAAGATAGAAAAGTTGGATTGGATTATGCTCCTTTAGTGATAATAGAGATAGGAATAAATCATGAAGGAAGTTTAGAAACTGCTTTTGAGATGGTTGATGCAGCTTGGAAAGCTGGTGCAGAAGTCATAAAACATCAAACACATATAGTTGAAGATGAGATGAGTAAAGAAGCGAAGAAAGTTATACCAGGAAATGCGAATGTATCTATATATGAGATTATGAAACGATGTTCTTTAAATGAAGAAAATGAAATAAAGTTAAAAGAATATGTAGAATCGAAAGATATGATATTTATCAGTACTCCTTTTTCAAGAGCTGCTGTTGATAGGCTTGAAAGAATGGGTGTAACATCATATAAAATTGGTTCAGGTGAATGTAATAATTATCCACTGATAGAGTATATAGCATCATTCGGTAAACCTATGATAGTTAGTACGGGGATGAATGATATTCAACAAGTACAAAAAACAGTTGAAATTTTAGATAAATATAAAGTTCCTTATGGACTACTTCACACAACAAATCTTTATCCTACACCAGTACATCTTGTACGACTTGGAGCAATGCAAGAACTTCAAAAAGAATTTCCAAATGCAATTATAGGTTTATCTGATCATACAACATCAAATAGAGCATGTTTTGGAGCCACTGCACTTGGAGCTTGTATTTTGGAAAGACACTTTACAGACAAAATGGAAAGACCAGGACCAGATATTATTAATTCTATGGATCCAATAGCTTTACAAGAATTAATATATGGTAGTGCAGAAATAGCACTTATGAGAGGTGGGAGAAAAGAAGCCACAAAGGAAGAGCAAGTAACTATAGATTTCGCATTTGCAACAGTGGTAACTATTAAGCCTATCAAAAAAGGTGAAAAACTTACAAAAGAAAATATTTGGGTTAAAAGACCTGGCACTGGAGATATAAAAGCAGATAGTTACAATGATATTTTAGGTAAAATACTTAATAAAAATATTGATAATGATGAACATTTATCTTGGAATGATATAGATGAATAAGAAAAAAATAGTTTTTTTAACAGGAACTCGTGCTGACTTTGGAAAACTAAAATCTTTAATTAGAGTTACACAAGAATCTGATAGTTACGAAGTGCATATTTTTGCTACTGGTATGCATATGAATAAAATGTATGGCTTGACTTCTGATGAGATATATAAAGCAGGATTTCATAATATTTACCCTTTTGTAAATCATGATAAAATAGAATATATGGATAGAACTCTTTCAAAAACAATTGATGGATTTTCTCATTTTATTTCTGAAATAGAACCTGACTTAATAGTTGTTCATGGTGATAGAGTTGAAACTATGGCTGGTGCAATAGTAGGAAGTTTAAATAATATCCGTGTAGCACATATAGAGGGTGGTGAAATATCTGGAACTATAGATGAGCTTATACGACATAGTGTTAGTAAAATGTCTCATATTCATTTAGTTACAAATAAAGAAGCAGAAAAAAGACTCATTCAATTAGGAGAACTAAAGAGTTCTATATTTATTATAGGTAGTCCAGATTTAGACTTAATGAGTTCTAAAAATCTACCTATTTTAGAGGTTGCAAAAGATTATTATGGTATTGATTTTGATAATTATGCCGTAGCTATGTTTCATCCAGTAACTACAGAGTATAGCAATATTAAAAAGAATATTAAATCCTTTATAGATGCTTTAATTCAAAGTGACAGAAATTACATTCTTATATATCCAAACAATGATTTAGGTAGTATTGAGATACTGGAAGAGTACAAGAAACTTGAAAATAATCCTAAAATTAAAGTATTTAAATCATTAAGATTTGAATATTTTTTGAAAATTCTAAAAAATTCTAAATTTATGATTGGAAATTCGAGTGCTGGAATAAGAGAAGCACCTTATTATCAAATACCAAGTATAGACATAGGATCAAGACAAAACAATAGAGTAATTTTGGATTCTATTATACATTGCGATTATGACAAAAATTCTATATTAGATGCTATCTATAAAATAGATACGGTAAAAGTTTGTCAAAAAATAGAAGAATTTGGAGATGGCAATAGTGATAAATTATTTTTTGAACTTTTAAATCAAAAAGATTTTTGGAAAATAAATTGTCAAAAACAATTTCAGGAGTTGACGTAGATGAATAAAATCAGAGTTATTGCTAGAATCGATGTAAAAAATGAACATGTGATTAAGGGTATTCACTTAGAAGGTCTTAGAAAAGTTGGTAATCCAAATGAATTAGCAAAAAAATATTATGAAAATAGTATTGATGAAATAGTATTGATGGATGCGGTAGCTGCATATTATGATAGAAATAGTTTAAGTGAAATTATACAAAAAGCTTGTGAAGAGGTTTTTATTCCAATAACCGTAGGTGGAGGCATACGAAAAATAGAGGATATTCAAATTGCTTTAAATGCAGGAGCAGATAAAATAGCTATCAATACTCAATCTATCAATACTCCTGAGTTTATTACGGAAGCAACTAAAATTTTTGGTTCACAATGTATCGTATCTTCAATAGTTGCAAAAAAAATATCTGATAATAAATGGGAAGCATATACTGATAATGGCAGAGAACCAACAGGAAAAGATGTGGTAGAATGGGCAAAAACTGTTGAAAAACTAGGAGCTGGTGAAATCATGCTTACATCTATTGATAAAGAGGGTACAAAAAAAGGATTTGATATAGAATTAAATAAAGCTGTTTCGGAAGCTGTTTCTATTCCAATAATTTCAAGTGGTGGTATGAAAAATAGTGATGATGCATTAGAATTATTATTAAATACAAATGTTGATGCAATTGCTACTGCTTCTACTTTGCATTATAAATTAGAATCTATAAGTGATATAAAACAGAAACTAACTCTAAATGGTATTAAGGTTCGAGTATGAAAATAGTTATTATTGATTATGATGTTGGAAATGTAAGAAGTATGCTTAATGCATTTAAAAAAGTTGGGGTTAATCCAATTTTATCAAACAATGAAGAAGAAATACTATCTGCTGATGGCGTAATACTTCCAGGTGTTGGTGCATTTGCTCATGGTATGGAAAATTTAAATAAATATAATTTAGTGAATACAATAAAGAAATATACAAATACAAATAAACCATTTATGGGAGTTTGTTTAGGTATGCAAATGCTTTTAGATGAAAGTGAAGAGTTCTCGCAAACAAAAGGACTTGGATTGATTTCTGGAAAAGTTATAAAGTTACCAACTAAAAATAAGAGTCATGAAAAACTTCCACATGTAAGTTGGAATGAGATTATAGAAAAAAGGACTAAATGGAATAATACTATTTTGAAAAATATAGAGCAACAAAGTGATGTTTATTTTGTTCATAGTTTTATTACTGATTTAAAGAATGAAGATGAAGTATTATCTACTACGCAATACTCAAATTATGAGTTTTGCTCATCTATAAAAAAAGATAATATCTATGGTTGTCAATTTCATCCAGAGAAAAGTGGAGAAATAGGATTGAGAATAATAGAAAATTTTGTAAATATTTGTAAGGAGAATATAAAATGAGTGAAAAATTAGAAGCGTATTATGGTTTACCAAATGAGGTTAAGTTTTGTAAAAAATGTGTAATATCAAATCAAAGACCAAGTTCAACAATAGAATTTAAAAATGAAAAAGGCGAAAAGAAAAAAGTAATCAATTTTAACGAAGATGGTATCTGTTCTGCTTGCGTTTATCATGAAGAGAAAGAGAAAGGTATTGATTGGGAAGATAGAGATGGTAAACTAAGAGAACTATTAGCTCAATTTAGAAGTACTGATGGTTCTTATGATGTTATAGTTCCAGGTAGTGGTGGAAAAGATAGTGCTTATACTGCTCATATATTAAAATATAAGTACGGAATGAATCCTTTAACGGTTACATGGGCTCCTCATCTTTATACTGATATTGGTTGGAAAAATATGCAAGAGTGGATGCATACAGGTGGTCTTGATAATATCCTTTATACTCCAAATGGAAAATTACATCAAGAGATGACAAAAAATGCTTTTCATAACCTACTACATCCATTTCAGCCTTTTATAGTAGGACAAAGAATTATAGGTCCTGCTATGGCTAAAAAATTTAATGTAAAACTTGTAATGTATGGTGAAAATCAAGCAGAATATGGAAATGCTATAGAAGAAAATACTAATCCTATTATGAATATGAATTTTTTCTCTTCAGATGATGCTTTATCTATGAAGTTTGGTGGTATTTCTATGCAAGACTATATTGATAAAGGAACATATACAAAAGATGATTTTGCACCCTATATTGCACCAAATAAAAAAGACTTAATTGATGCTGGTGTTGAAGTACATTATTTAGGTTATTATCTTAATTGGGATCCTCAAGAGTGTTATTATTATGCTGTTGAGAATACAGGATTTGAAGCAAATCCAGAAAGAACGGAGGGAACTTATTCTAAATATAGTAGTATTGATGATAAAATAGATCCATTTCACTACCTTACTACTATGATAAAATTTGGAATAGGAAGATGTACTTATGATGCAGCGCAAGAGGTAAGAAATGATAAAATCACAAGAGAAGAAGCGGCATATTTAATAAAAAAATATGATACAGAGTTTCCTCATAAATATTTTAAAGAATTTTTAAAATATATTGATAGCACTGAAGAAGAATTTTGGGAAACTATTAATAAACATAGAAGCCCCCATATTTGGAAAAAAGTAAATGGAGAGTGGAGACTTAGACATACTGTAACAAAAGATGGGACTGATGACTAAAAAGGTATTAGCAATTATTCCTGCTCGTGGTGGCTCAAAAGGGCTACCACAAAAGAATATTTTAGACTTAGCAGGTAAGCCGCTTATTGCCTGGACTATAGAAGCTACTTTAAATTCTAAATATATAACTAAAACAATTGTAAGTAGTGATGATAATGAAATATTGAATATTTCGAAAGAATATGGTGCATATACTTTAAAAAGACCAAATGAGTTCGCAACAGATACTGCTTCAAGTGAAGTTGTGGTTAGACATACAATTGAAAGTATCGATGAAAAGTTTGACTATATCGTATTGTTACAGCCAACATCACCATTGAGAGACGTAGAAAATATAAATAATGCTTTTGAAAATTTATTTAAAGAAAATGCAACAGCATTGATAAGTGTATGTGAAATAGATAATAAGATTTTAAAAGCATTTAAAGAAAATAAAGATGGATTTATAGAAGGTATATCAAATAACAAATATCCTTTTTTGAGAAGACAAGATTTACCAAAAACTTATCTTAGCAATGGAGCTATTTATATTATAAAAGTAGATGAGTTTATGAAAAATAATAGTTTTTATACAGATAAAACAATTTCATTCGTTATGAATGAGATAAAAAGTCTGGATATAGATTCCATAGAAGATTTAGACAAGGTGAGGAGACATATAAATGAATAATAAGAAAGATACTTTTATAGAGGATAGTAAATATCTTGAAAAAAAATATAATAAATATCTTAATGAATTGTCATATTTGTTTAACCAAATACATAATGTAAATTTCACTACTTCTTTTTGGAAAAAATCATTTGGTCTAGGCTTTAGAAGATATTTGCATATGTGTTATGATGGGTATTGTTTCAATGTATCTGATAAAAATGATTGTAAAAATCTTTTTTTGAAAGATTCTGATTATGTTACTCCGATTGACTTCGAAGAATATAGAGATATTTTTCAGAATACAAATTTTGGTACAATACAATTATCCTCAATGTATAATCAAACATTTTCTCAAGATAAAAACTTTACTTTTACAAAGATTGAAAAACAAAATATAGAGAAAAAAAATTCTAACAAAAAGAATTCATTTTGGGCTAGAATTAAAAGAATTGATTTTCATAAGGTTTTAAGAAGATTTTTGAAGTTTTTATACAGAAAAAAACTACATAAGGTTTTAATTTTAGATAGCTATTTTTCAAATAAAAATAGAAATAAATTGTATGTAAAAAGTTCAGGAGAAATAACAGACTATACTTTTAAAAAAATAAATCAAGATAGTAATACCGATATTGCAGCACGTATTAAATATTTTGCTACGATAATTATTGAAGATGATTTTGATAAGTTTTTTAAAAATTGTTTAATTTTTACTTTTCCACAATTTTTTATAGAAAATTTTAAAACTAATTTAAATTACAATAATATTTTGGTAGAAAATTTATCTTGTAATTACATTATTTCAGAATCATGGATAAGTAGTACTTATCTTTCATTTTTTTTATCATTAGCTAAGGAAATTAAGGGTATTAACCATATTTATAATGAACATAACTATATGGAGCATCAGTTTATAGGCAATCATAATTTTTTAATATCAGATATGGTAGATATTTTTTACACAATTGGGTGGGAAGCAAATTCAAAATATAAAAATATTAAACAAGGAGCTTCGTTATTTCCATTTACAGAAAAAAGTTATAGATTTAATAATGATAATGTAATTTTATATATGTCTGCTTCTCCTTCTAAAAAAATTGAAGAATTTAATAGTGCATATGGTGAAAATGGTGAAAATGGATTATATTATTTGATATTTATAGAAATTTTTTTTAAGATTCTAAATCAAAGTGTTTTTGAAGAAATTTCGTATAGAGGTTATCCCAGTAGAAATGATTGGCTTGAACATTCAAAAGATAAATATATAGATTTTAAAAGAATAAAACATATAGACGATTTTTCAAAAAGTGGTAAACATGCAATGTTGAATTCTAAACTAGTAATTATTGATTATTTAGCAACCTCATATTTAGAGTCTTTACTCATGAATATCCCAACAATAATTTTCTGGAATCAAGATACATACTATTTAACTGATGATAATAAAGATTTTTTTGATCAACTTGTTTTGTGTGGAATTTGTCAAACTTCTCCTGAAGAAGCGGCAAAATTTGTAAATGAATTAGTAGAGAATGACTCTATTGAAAAATGGTGGTATAGTGAAAAAACTCAAAATGCTAGAAAAGCTTTTTTAGATACAAATATTGGTAATCCACAAGATGCGATTGATTTTTATCTGTCTTTAGCAAAAGAATAAAATGACATTTTCTAATAGATACTTAATAACCTTAAGTTCCAATATCATAAGAGCTATACTAAATTTTGTGGTTTCTATATCTGTTGCTAGATACTTAATGCCTGAAGCTTATGGTGATTACCAGTATGTATTGACGATGATGACTGCAATGATGCTTTTAGTGAATATGGGGACCGAAAAAGCATATTTTACTTTTATATCACAAAAGTTACAAAGTGCTAAATTTCATCTTTTTTATTTTGGATGGCAGATAGTACAGTTGATCATAGTGTTTATCTTTATAATGCTATTGAGTGGTGATTTGTATCACGCATTATTTAAAGATATTGAAAAAACTTTGATCTTGATAGCTATGATTGCAGTGTTTTTTGTAGGAAATGTTCAAAATAGTATCAATCATATTATAGAATCTATTAGGAAAACACACTATTCACAAAGTTTGAGCATAGGTGTAGCTGTATTTCATCTTGTGGTAGTGATGAGTTTTATTTATTTTAAGAATCTTGAAATAGAAACTTTATTTATGATATTGTTCTTAGAATACTTTTTATATGCTTTTGTTTTGGGAATTATGATAAAGAAATTTACTCTTTTTTCAGATGATGAATTTGATTTAAAAGTAGTTTTTAGTAAATTTTATAGATACAGCAAGCCTTTATTTTTCTTATCATTATTTGGTTTTGTGTATACTGTCACTGATAGATGGCTAATACAAACATATGTAGGTAGTCAAGGGCAAGCTTTTTTTGCTATATCTATGCAGTTTTCAGCATTGACGATGCTTGTGACATCTTCTGTTTTAAATGTATTTTGGAAAGAGATAGCAGAGAGTTTAGAGAAAAATGATATAGAAAAATCAAAAAAATATTTTGAAGTAGTTTCTAAAAATCTTTTTATTTTTACTACGATGGTATCTTCTATCTTATTCTTTTTTAGCGATGAAATATTGAAATATTTTTATACAGATGATTATTTTGGGGCATCTTTGGTATTTAAGCTGATTATGCTTTATCCTATATTTCAGTCTATGGGGCAATTATATAGTTCATTTTGTTTAGCATCATCTCAAACTACACTTTATGCAAAAGTGTCTTACCTATCAACTGTGGCTGGAATCGTTTTAGCTTTTTGGTTTTTGGCTGATTTTGGTTTAGGAATGGGAGCTGAGGGTATAGCAATAAAGTTTCTTTTAATAGGAATATTTATATCATATATATTAGAATATTATATAGTAAAATATTTAAAGAGTGGTTTTGATATTTTGTATAAGATAAAATATGCAGTTATATTATTTGGAATTTCATATTTATTGTATGAATTTCAAATGTGGTTAGATTATTCATTTATTGTGCAAGTTATTTTGGTGGGTGTTTTTTATGTATTGCCTGTTGGGATATATTTGTTTATGAGTTTAAATAAAAAATTAAAATATTAGGAGAAAGAAAATGAGTAAAAAAATATATGTAGGTATGAGTGCCGATCTAGTACATCCTGGACACATGAATATCTTAAAAGTTGCAGCAGAATATGGTGAAGTTATAGTTGGACTTTTAACAGATAAGGCAATATCAAGTTATAAAAGACTTCCATACATGACTTATGAACAGAGAAAAGCAGTAATTGAAAATATCAAAGGTGTTGTGAAAGTTATTCCTCAAGAAACATTAGATTACAGACCAAATTTAGAAATATTGAAACCTGATATTGTTGTACATGGGAGTGATTGGAAAGAAGGTGTTCAGTCTAAAACTAGACAACAAGTGATTGATACATTATCTGCTTGGGGTGGAGAATTAGTTGAACCTGATTATACTGATGGGATATCATCAACACAATTAAATAATTCACTTAAAGAAATTGGAACAACTCCTGATATTAGAAGAAGTAGATTAAGAAGGTTAATCGATTCAAAAGAGGTAGTAAGAATCATGGAATCACATAATGCTCTTAGTGGTTTAATAACAGAAAACATAAAAGCAGAAGATGGCACAGAATATGATGGTATGTGGTCAAGTTCATTAACAGACTCTACTTCAAAAGGTAAGCCAGATATTGAAGCTGTTGATGTAAGTACAAGAATATCAACAATAAATGAGATATTTGAAGTTACAACAAAACCTATGATTTATGATGCAGATACAGGTGGCATAGCAGAACACTTTGCGTTTACTGTAAGAACACTAGAGAGAACTGGTATAAGTGCAGTTATCATAGAAGATAAAACAGGTTTAAAAAAGAATTCTTTATTTGGTAATGATGTAGCACAAACACAAGATACTATAGAAAACTTTTGTCAAAAAATTCAAAAAGGTAAACAAGCTCAGATTACTGATGATTTTATGATTATAGCTAGAATTGAAAGTCTAATTCTTGAAAAAGGAATTGATGATGCAATAACTAGAGCAAAAGCATATATAGAAGCAGGAGCTGATGGTATTATGATTCATTCAAGAGAAAAGTCACCAGATGAAGTGATAGAATTTTGTAGACAGTTAAGAGAATATAATGAAAATATTCCAATCATAGCAGTTCCTACTTCATATAATCAAATCACTGCAAAAGACTTAGCAAAAGTTGGAATAAATGTAGTTATCTATGCAAATCATATGTTAAGAGCAGCATATCCAGGGATGAAAAATGTTGCAAAATCTATCTTAGAAAATGATAGAAGTTATGAAGCTGAAAAAGAGTTGCTTTCTATAAAAGAGATATTAGATTTGATACCAGGAACAAAATAATGGCATTGGATACTAAAAGTTTTGTAGATAATTTAATTAAAGAGAACTATACTCATTTGTGCGTAGTTCCTTGTAGTTTTGCAAAATATGTAATAAATGAAGCTATAAATAATGAAAATATAAAATATGTACCATGTGCAAGTGAAGCTGTAGCTTGTAGTGTTGCAGCTGGGCTTAAAATGTCAGGCAAAAAACCTTTAGTAATAGTACAGTCATCAGGTGTAACAAATATGGGAAGTTGTATCACCAGCTTACTCAAACCTTATGACATAACTTTTCCAATGCTTACAAGCTGGAGAACATACAAAGAAGGTGATAGTGAAATACAACACGAACACTTAGCTACAGAACTTCCAAAACTTATAGAAGCTTATGGATATGAACATACTATTTTAGATAATGAAAACTTAGATAATGCAATATCTCAAATAAACGCTTGTGATACTACAAACACTATATGTATAATTAAAAAAGATAGCTTTACAAAAGTTTCTTTAAATGTAGAACATATTTTAGACTTATCAGAATATACACCCAGAAGTGAATATTTAATTACTTTAGATGAAAAGTTCAAAGACTCAAATACCCTTTTTATAGGTACTACAGGAAATACTGCAAGAGAAATGTATAGTTTTATGCCAAACACAAATAACTTTTACATGGCGGGAAATATGGGAGGAGCTTTAAGCTTAGGACTAGGTTCTGCTATGGCTGGCAAAAAAGTATTTGTATGTGGTGGAGATGCTGAATTTGTTATGCATATGGGTGGACTTACAACAGCTGGAAGATATAAAGATAGTATAGATTTAACATACATACTTTTTGATAATGAATCAAACAAATCAACAGGTGGACAAAATACTTATCAAAACCATGTAGATTATAAGTCTATAGCAAAAGCTTCAGGGCTAGATGTATATGACGATACTATCACTTCATTAAAACTTTTTGATAAAACAGTAGATGAATTTTCAAATACTAAAGGCTTAAAGTTTTTACATATTAAATGTGGAATAGATGAAGAGACACCAAGACCACCTATAGAAGTAGTGAAAGTTAGTAAGTTTAAGTAATGAATAATAATTTCTTATACCATATGCCAACTAAAATATTATTTGGAAATAATGAGCTAAAAAATATTGCAAAATACATCAATGGTAGAAAAACAGTACTTATAACTTCAAATGGATTTGTAAAAAGAGGCTTAGTTGATAAAATAAAATCTATTAGTGATAATATAGTAGATGTATTTGCTGATGTTAAGTCACACCCTGAATTTAAAGACTTAGAAAAAGTATATCAAGATATTCATGAAAATGAGTTCGAACTGATACTTGCTATTGGTGGTGGAAGTGTACTTGATGCTTCAAAGTATTTTAGTGTTTATAATGAATCAAAAGATGCAAGTTTTGTAACAAATATGATAAAAGGAAATACTAAAAAAGAAAACTATAGTATTATTCCTATTATATCTGTACCTACAACAGCAGGAACAGGCAGTGAAATAACTCCTTGGGCTACTATTTGGGATATGGACGAGAAAAAGAAGTATTCTCTGCATTTACCAGATTTATTTAGTGAAGTTGCTATATATGACCCTATATTAACATTATCAGTTCCACTTGATATAACCATACAAACAGGACTTGATACTTTATCACATGCTTTAGAATCAATTTGGAATAAAAATGCAAACCCAATAACAGTAAGCTATGCAATAGAGTCTTCAAAACTTATAATGAAATATTTACCACTTTTGACAGAAGAATTAGAAAATATTAAATATAGAGAACAAATACTAAAAGCTTGTATGTATGCAGGTTTAGCTTTTTCCAACACTCAAACAGCTTTAGCACATGCTATGAGTTATTATATTACGACTCATAAGAATGTAGACCACGGTATTGCTTGCAGTTTTACTTTGCCTATGTTGATTGATAGTATTATTGGTAAGTATGATTTTATTGATAATGCCTTAACGGATATATTTGGAGAGTTAAGTTCTAAGAAATTAAGAAAGATGTTAATAGAGCTAAATATTTCTACAGAATTTAGTGATTATGGGATAGATGAAAAAGAGTTAGATCAATTAAAGGCATCATTATCAAATAATCAAAGAGCTGGAAACAGTTTAGTGGAGCTTTAATTATGAGTAACAATAAATTTAATCCTATCGTAGAAAGTATTTTTTTACTGAAGATAATGTACATAATAAGTTTTCCTTTGGCTAAGATTTTTGCTAGATTTAATATAAATCCAAATACAATCACTACAATATCAAATATTTCAATAGTTGTAGCACTATATTTTCTTTATATTGAAAATATTGTCTCATTTATATGTTTTTGGATGCTTGCAGAGATATTTGACATCTGTGATGGTACAGTGGCAAGACTTACAAATAAATCATCTGAGTCAGGAGCTTTTTATGATCACTTTTCTGATCAAGTAAAGATATTTTTATTTTTTATAGCCATTAGTTTATATTTTGATGATAATTTAATCACTTATATATCTTTTTTGAGTGCTGGTATATTTTTACTTTATATAGATATAAGTAAAAGAATTGAAATCTTTAAATTAAAGTATCCTCAAAATCAAAAAAAGAATAAAAATGAACTGTATAAGACAAGTATACTAAGACAAATATATAATCATATCTTTTTAATACACGGTCATACTATGGTTCTCATCCCTTTTATGGCTGTAAGTAAAGAGTTTGCAATGTATGGACTGGTACTTTTCTTGTTCATAGCAGTTAAGAACTTTTTAGGTGCTTTAAGACAAATGATAAGACTATTAAATGGAGTTTAATGATATGCAGTATAAAATATCAATATGTATACCAACATACAATGGAGCAGAAGTGTTAGGTGAAACTTTAGATTCTTTGATAAAAGAGATTAAAGAATATCCTGTAGAAATAGTGATAAATGATGATAAATCAAGTGATGATACGCTTAAAGTAGCTAATGATTTTGCTGATAAATATTCATATATATCTGTTTATGAAAATGAAATGAATTTAAGAATGGATCGAAATTTTACAGCTACTGCATTAAAGGCAAAAGGTGAGTATGTATGGTTGTGTGGTCAAGATGATATTTTACAGTTCGGAGTTGTGGAAAAAGCAATTAAAATTATAAATAAAAGTGACATTAATTTTATTTATTTTAATTATAAGTTTGTTGATGATAGTTTGCAAAATGAAGTAATGTCTCCAATATTAGATCTAAAATCAGATAAATATTACAAAACAATTGATGAGTATTTTAATGAAATAAATCAAGCACCAAGTTTCCTACCAGCAAATTTAATGAAACGAGAATTTTGGGAAAATACTAATTGTAAAGAGTATTTTGATACATATTATGTACAAGTAGGCGTATGGCTTGAACACTTCAATAATGGTAATATTTATGTTGTTGCAAATAAAGAACATGTACTTTGTAGAGTACCTATAGAATCATGGAAATACAATGACGGTAAGATGATATATGGAACAGCACTTGGAAATTTAAAAGTTTATAAAATTGCAAATAAAAATAAAAAGATATCAGATGATGTTTATTTATTTCATGAAAATAGATTTATAAGTAGATATTTAAAAAATGTTATTGCTTCTAAAGCAAAAGGATTAGAAGTAAATAATAGTATTCTAGAAACTATAGATTTTATTTTTAAGGATAATAAAATCAAACATTTTTATATTAAGTATTTCTTATATATTCCTAAAATATTAGCTAAAGTTATTTATAAATTCAATAAACTTTTGAAAGGTAAATAAAATGGAAAATTGTCCTATAGTTTTATTTACATATAGAAGAATTCCAAAAGAGACTATTGAAAGTTTACTTGCAAATACTTTGGGAAAAGAAAGTGAACTTTTTATTTTTTCTGATGGATTTAAAAGTGAGATAGATAAAAATGATGTTTTAGAGGTAAGAAAATATTTAAAATCTATAAAAGGTTTTAAATCTACTGTAATCAAAGAATCTTCAAAAAATAAAGGACTTGCTAATTCTATCATAGATGGTGTTTCTGAGATAATTGATACATATGAAAAAGTTATAGTTTTAGAAGATGATCTGATAGTATCAACTGATTTTTTAGAATATATGAATAAATCTTTAGAACTTTATAAAAATGACAAAAGAATTTGGTCTATTTCAGGATATAGTCCCAAATTACCTTGTCTTGAAAATTATGATAAAGATTTGTATTTATCTCCTCGTGCATCATCTTGGGGATGGGCTACTTGGAAAGAGAGATGGAATAATGTAGATTGGGATTTAAAAGATTTTGAAATACTTAAAAAAGATAAACAGATAAGAAAACAGTTTGAACTAGGTGGAAATGATTTATTCAAGATGTTAGAACTCCAAATGCTAGGAAAAATAGACTCTTGGCTTATTAGATGGGCTTTTTCATCATTTATGAATAATACATATACAGTTTATCCTAGAAAATCTAAAATTATTAATGATGGTTTTAATGATAATATAGGTACACACAATAGTGGGAATAGTAATAAATGGATAACAATCTTAGATCATAATAGTATCAAATTTTTTAGATTAGAAATAAATAAAACTATATTGAATTGTTTTAAAAACTATCATGATCTTAGTCTTTTTACATCAACTGGATATTTTTTAAAAAAGTTTGGTGGATATAAATTAGCTAAAAGTATTGTTTCTTTTATTAGAGGTAATATATAATTGTTTTATTTTTGTGTAGGTGTAATTATTACCATATATTTATATATAATTGAAAACATTAAAACAAAAAATTCTTTTGAACTTCTTTTTTTATTATTTCCAGTTTTTTATATTTATACAATTGGTCCAGCTTTTCAGTATGGGGTAGGAAGTGATTATTTTCATTATTTAAGAATGTATACAGTTGAAGTTGAAGAAAGATTATTCTATGCAGGAGAATATTCTTTTTATTATATTGTTAAATTTTTAAGATATTTTGAACTTGGTGAACAAAGTATGTATATTGTAACATCTATTATTCAAGCATCTTTATTTTTTATTATTTTAGAAAAACTAAAAAAATATAAATTTAAAAGATGGTTAGTTTTTTTAATATTTTTTATAGTAACAGGTATCTATTTCAATCAAATGAATACACTTAGACAATTTGTTGCTATATTATCTGCACCTATATTTTTTATATATTTATATGAAAAAAAATATTTTAAAGTTGTTTTAATATCATTGTTTGCTTTATCTTTTCATTCAACGTTTATCATAATAATATTATTTGGTTCGATATTTATATTTTTAAAAAATTTTAATAAGAAAATAGTATTTATAATTTTTTTAATTTCGCCGATTGTATTATTATTTATATTTCCTTTATTTGCACAAATAATTTTTGAATCTTTATTCCCAGTATATGCTAAATATTTAAATACTGACACTTCAAGAGCCTTGCGAATTGTAGTTGTAAAAGTTTATTATATTCCTATAATATTTTTATTTTGGTTTATATATATAAAAGATAAAATGTATTATTCATATAATAGTGTTTTCTTTAAATATATTATTATACTATTTTCTTTAACATCATTCTTTTATTTACTTGATTTTAGTGTATTTATGCATGGACGAATATTTCAGTATTTCTATTTTTTTTATATTTTTCCTATTTATTATTTAATAGAGTATTTTTATACTAAAAAATATTTCATTTTATTGCAAATTATTTCTTTATACATATCTCTACCATTTTTTTTGAAAATATTTGTTTTTAAATTACAGGAATATTCTTATGATTCAATATTATTTTATTAGTAGATATTTAAGGAGATCTAATGAAAAATTTAATTAGTATTTGTATAGCAACATACAATGGTGAGAAATATATTAAAGAGCAATTAGACTCTATATTATCTCAAATTTCAAAAGAAGATGAAATAATTATTTCTGATGACAGTTCTATAGATAATACAATAGAAATAATAAAATCATATAATGATCATAGAATAATACTATATGAAAATCAGAAATTCCGATCTCCAATATTTAATTTTGAAAATGCTCTTAATAAAGCTAATGGTGAGATTATTATCTTGTCAGATCAAGATGATATTTGGAAGGATAATAAAATAGAGATGATTAAAAAATATATAAACCATTATGATTTAGTGTTGAGTGATGCATATATTATTGATGAATATGGTAATATATTAGAAGAATCATTTTACAAATTTAATGGTTCAAGCAGTGGATTTACTAAAAATATAGTCAAAAATTCATATCTTGGATGTACTATGGCTTTTAATAAAAAAATATTAGAAAAATCTTTACCATTTCCAAAAGATATTCCTATGCATGATTGGTGGATAGGTTTAATAGGTGAAATATATGGTAAAACTTATTTTATAGAAGATAAACTTATAAGTTATCGAAGGCATGGTAATAATGCATCCCCTACAGGGGAGAAATCAATTTATTCATTAAAAGAAAAAATAATGTTTAGAATAAAAATAATAAAAAATTTAATAAGGAGATATATAAAATGAAAGGTATAATACTAGCAGGAGGATCAGGAACAAGACTGTATCCTATAACAAAAGGGGTATCAAAACAGTTAGTGCCGATTTATGATAAACCGATGATTTATTATCCACTATCTGTTTTGATGTTAGCTGGAATAAAAGAAGTATTAATCATATCTACACCAAAAGACTTACCACGATTTGAGGAACTTTTAGGCGATGGATCTGATATTGGTATGAAGTTTGAATATATCGTACAACCAAGCCCAGATGGTTTAGCACAAGCATTTACTTTAGGTGAAGAGTTTTTAGATGGTGATGATGCATGTTTGGTTTTAGGAGATAATATCTTTTATGGACATGGATTAACTGATCTTCTAGCTAAAAGTGTTAAAAATGCTCAAGATGAAAATAAAGCAACTGTATTTGGATACTACGTAAAAGACCCTGAAAGATATGGTGTAGCAGAATTTAATAATAATGGTGATGTAACATCTATAGAAGAAAAACCATCTGAACCAAAATCAAACTATGCAGTAATAGGACTATACTTCTATCCAAATGATGTAGTTAAAAAAGCTAAAGATGTTAAACCTAGTGACAGAGGTGAATTAGAAATCACAACTTTAAATCAAGATTATTTAAAAGAAGAAAGATTAAAAGTTGAACTTATGGGTAGAGGATATGCTTGGTTAGATACAGGTACTCACGAATCACTGCTTGAAGCAAGTCAATTTATACAAACTATTGAAAATAGACAAAGTCTAAAAGTAGCGTGTCTTGAAGAGATAGCTTTTGAGATGGGATATATATCTAAAGAAAAACTTTTAGAATTAGCAGAACCTTTAAAAAAGAATCAATATGGACAATACTTAATCGCACGTGCAAACCAAGGTAAAATATAATATGCAGTTTACTAAAACTAAGATAGAAGATGTTGTAATCATAGAACCACAAGTTCATGGTGATGATAGAGGATATTTTGTAGAAACTTTTCGAGCTGATAAGCTTGAAGAATTTTTAGGATATAAAATAAACTTCTGTCAAGATAATGAATCTAAGTCTTCAAAAGGAGTCTTAAGAGGACTTCATTATCAGCTTCCTCCTCATGCTCAAACAAAACTTGTACGTGTAATACAAGGATCTGTTTTAGATGTAGCTGTAGATATTAGAAAAAACTCTCCTACATTTGGACAACATGTAGCTGTAAAACTAACTGCCCAAAATAAAAAACAGCTTTTAGTTCCTAGAGGTTTTGCTCATGGATTTGTAGTTCTTGAAGATGATACAGTATTTGCATATAAAGTAGATAATTATTATAGTCCAGAATGTGATAGAGGAATAGCCTTTGATGATGAAGCTTTAAATATTGATTGGGTTTTAAAACATGATGAATTAAATCTATCAGCTAAAGATAAAGTTCAACCAAAATTAAATGAAACAAATGATTTATTTGAATATGGAATAAATTACTATGAATAATCAATTAAATATATTAGTAACAGGTTCAAATGGTCAATTAGGTTCTGAATTAAGGAAATTATCATTAAATTATAACTATAAGTTTTATTTTACTATTTCAAAAAATCTTGATATTTCAAATCACCAGAAAATAAGAAATTTTATAATAGAAAATAATATTGATACAATTATAAATTGTGCTGCATATACTGCAGTTGATAAGGCTGAAGAAGAAAAAGAATTAGCTAATAAGATAAATCATATTGATGTTAAAAATTTAGCAATGTTATCCAATGAATTTGGAATTAAATTAATTCATATATCAACCGATTATATATTTGATGGAAAAAGTTTTAAACCATATAATGAAGAAGATACAGTTAATCCAAATAGTATATATGGTTCATCAAAACTAGATGGTGAAAAAGCTATTTTAGATTATAATCTGAAAAATTCAATAATTATTAGAACATCATGGGTTTACTCATCATTTGGAAATAACTTTGTTAAAACTATGATTAAACTAGGTAAAGATAAAAATGAATTAGATGTAATATTTGATCAAGTAGGAACACCAACATATGCAAGAGATTTAGCAAAAACTATATTAGATATATTACCAAATATAAAAAATAAAAAAGTAGAAATATATAATTATAGTAATGAAGGTGTATTATCTTGGTATGACTTTGCAAAAGAGATAATGAAAATGGCTAAAATAGATTGTACTATTAATCCAATAGAAACATTTCAGTATCTAACACCAGCCAAAAGACCACACTATAGTTTACTGAATAAATCAAAGATAAAAAAAGAGTTTAATATAACTATCCCATATTGGAAAGATAGTTTAGATGAATGTTTAAAAGTAATGGGAGAAAGAAAATAGATGTTTAATAATACAAATAAGACAATATTAGTAACAGGATGTGCAGGATTTATAGGATCTAATTTTGTACCATATTTTTTAGAAAAATATATAAACTATAATATAGTAAATCTAGATTTACTTACTTATGCAGGTGATTTAGAAAATCTTAAAGAGTGTGAATCTAATGCTAACTATAAATTCATCAAAGGTGATATTTGTAATAGAGAATTAGTGGAATTTATATTTAATGAATATGATATCCAAGGTGTGATACACTTTGCTGCAGAATCTCATGTAGATAATAGTATCAAAAATCCAGGAATATTTGTAGAAACAAATGTAAATGGTACATTTACACTTTTAGATGTAGCTAGAGCATATTGGATGGAAAAACCATTTACTTATAAAAAAGAATATAAAGATTGTCGTTTTCATCATATCTCTACGGATGAAGTATATGGTACATTAAATGAAACAGATCTATTCACTGAAGAAACACCATATGCTCCAAATAGTCCATATAGTGCATCTAAAGCATCTAGTGATATGATTGTACGATCATATCAAGAAACATATGGTATGAATACAGTTATAACAAACTGTTCAAACAACTATGGACCAAAACAACATGATGAAAAACTTATCCCTACTATAATAAGAAAAGCGTTAAATGGTGAATCAATTCCTATCTATGGTGATGGTAAAAATATAAGAGATTGGTTATATGTACTAGATCATTGTAAGGGAATTGATTTAGTATATCATACGGGACTAGAATCAAATGTATATAATATAGGTGGAAGAAATGAAAGAACAAATCTTCAAATAGTAGATACTATTTGTACTATGCTTGATGAAAAAGTTCCAAAAGATATAAGTTATAAAGATTTAATCACATTTGTAGAAGATAGAGCAGGACATGATAGAAGATATGCTATAGATGCTACTAAATTAGAAGATACACTTGGTTGGAAAGCTGATGAAAACTTTGATAGTGGTATTGTTAAAACTATTGAATGGTATTTAGGAAAAATAAATAAATGAAAATATCAATTATAACATCTGTATGGAATAATAAAGAGACAATAAAAGATGCTATAGAATCTGTACTTTCACAAACTTATAAAAACATAGAGTATATAGTAGTAGATGGAGCTAGTAGTGATGGAACTATTGAGATAGTTCAAAAATATCGTGATAATATTACCAAATTTATAAGTGAAAAAGATAGTGGTATCTATGATGGACTTAATCGTGGAATATCACTAGCTACTGGAGATGTAGTAGCATTTTTACATAGTGATGATATCTATGCAAACTATACTATCATAGAAGAAATTGCACAACAATTTGAGTCTGATGAGTCTTTAGATGGTATATATGGAGATTTAGTTTACACTCCAAAAAATGATACTGATAAAGTTCTAAGATACTGGAAAAGTAAAGAATTTGAAATAGGACTATTATCAAAAGGATGGATGCCTGCTCATCCTACACTTTTCTTAAAGCGGGAGATGTATGAAAAGTATGGTAAATTTGATTTGGATTTTAAAATCGCTGCTGATTATGATTTTATGCTTCGAATACTAAAAAGTAATATAAATGTAAAATATTTTCCAAAAGTAATATATAAAATGAGAGTAGGTGGAGAGAGTAATAAAAGTATTAAGAATATTATACTTAAATCTAAAGAAGATTTAAAAGCATTGAAAAAAAATAATGTTGGTGGAATTTTTACACTCATCATTAAAAATTTATCAAAAATAAAACAGTTTGTAAATAATAAATAATATAAAAAAGAGGAAAATAAAATGACAGAACAAAAAATAGCATTAATAACAGGAATTACAGGACAAGATGGATCATATCTTGCAGAATTTTTGCTAAAAAAAGGATATATTGTGCATGGAGTAAAAAGAAGATCTTCTTTATTTAATACAGATAGAATAGACCATTTATATCAAGATCCACATGTAGAAAATAGAAATCTTATTTTACATTTTGGTGATATGACTGATTCTATGAACTTAACTAGAATTATTCAAGAAGTTCAACCTGATGAGATTTATAATCTAGCGGCTATGAGTCATGTTGCTGTTTCTTTTGAAACACCAGAATATGTAGCAAATGCAGATGGAACAGGTACTTTAAGAATCTTGGAAGCTGTAAAATTATTAGGTTTAACTAATAAAACAAGAATCTACCAAGCCTCTACATCTGAGCTTTATGGGAAAGTACAAGAAACACCTCAAAGTGAAACAACTCCTTTTTATCCAAGAAGTCCTTATGCAGTTGCTAAGATGTATGCATACTGGATCACTGTAAACTATAGAGAAGCTTATGGTATGTATGCTTGTAATGGTATTTTATTTAATCACGAATCGCCAGTAAGAGGTGAAACATTTGTAACTAGAAAGATTACAAGAGCAGCTTCAAAAATTGCACTAGGATTACAAGATAAGCTTTACTTAGGTAACCTTGATGCAAAAAGAGACTGGGGTCATGCAAAAGATTATGTTCGTATGATGTGGATGATTTTACAAGCTGATGAACCAGAAGATTGGGTAATAGCAACTGGTCAAACTACAACTGTAAGAGACTTTGTTACTATGTCATTTAAATATGCAGGTATTGAATTAGAGTTTAAAGGGCAAGGTGTTGATGAAAAAGCATATGTTGCATCTTGTTCAAATCCTGAATATCAAGTAGAAATAGGAACAAATGTAGTATCTGTAGATCCTAAATATTTTAGACCAACAGAAGTTGATTTACTTCTAGGTGATCCAACTAAAGCTGAGACAAAACTTGGATGGAATAGAGAATATCAATTAAAAGAGTTAGTAGATGATATGATGCAATCAGATCTTAAACTAATGACAAAAGATGTTTATCTTCAAGATGGTGGATATAAAACATTATCTTACTTTGAATAAGAAGTTTTAGATGAATTTAAATTCTAAAATATATATTGCAGGACATAGAGGATTAGTTGGTTCTGCAATAGTTAAAAATCTTGAATTAAAAGGTTATACAAATTTAGTATATAGAACACATAAAGAATTAGATTTGTTAAATCAAAATGATGTAGAAGAATTTTTTGAAATTGAAAAACCTGAATATGTAATATTAGCTGCTGCAAAAGTTGGTGGAATTATTGCAAACAATACTTATAGAGCTGATTTCATATATGAAAATCTTCAAATTCAAAATAATGTAATACATCAAGCATATAAAAATAATGTGACAAAACTACTCTTTTTGGGAAGTACTTGTATCTATCCTAAAAATGCTCCTCAGCCTATGCCGGAGGATTGTTTACTTACTGATACTCTTGAGTATACAAATGAGCCTTATGCTATAGCTAAGATAGCTGGTATAAAGATGTGTGAGTCTTATAACTTACAGTATGGTACTAACTATATATCTGTAATGCCTACAAATCTTTACGGACCAAATGATAACTTTGATTTAGAAACTTCTCATGTGTTGCCTGCACTTTTAAGAAAGATGCATGAAGCAAAACTAAATAATACACCACAAGTAGAAATATGGGGGAGTGGTAAACCAAGACGAGAGTTTTTATATAGTGAAGATATGGCTGATGCTTGTGTGTTTATTTTAGAAAGTCGTAATTACAAAGATACCTATGATTCAAATACAAAAGAGGTTAGAAATACTCATATAAATATAGGTACTGGTGTAGATATATCTATAGAAGAGTTAGCTTTAACTATTAAGCATATTGTTGGCTATGATGGTGAATTGTACTTTAATGATACTAAACCTGATGGTACTATGATAAAGCTTACTGATCCTTCCAAGTTACATGATTTAGGGTGGAAACATAAAGTTGAATTAGAAGATGGAATTAGAATGATGTATGAGTGGTATCTTGGTAATATTTAATTTTTATATGATAAAATAGACTAAAGGAAGAATTATGTTAACACTTAAAATTCAAAATCCTGAAGTAGAAGAAATATTTCTAGAAGGATTTAATAGTAACAAAGAGATGTTTTTTGATTTTGTAAAAGAAAACTACAATAAGATGGTAGTATTAAATAGTTTTGATAGATCTATAAAACAAGCCAAACTTCAAGACTCGCAAGAGTTAGATGAGATTAGTTTAGATGATTTGATAGCTGATGTTAAAAATAGTACCAACTCCTGAATTTATAAAGCAGGTTAAGAAACTTGCAAAAACTTATAAACAAGTAAGTAATGATTTGGAATTACTTAAAAAACAGTTGATTCTAAACCCGAAAACTGGAATAGAACTTGGAGGGAAGTGTTTTAAATTAAGACTTGCTAATTCATCTATTCCAACTGGAAAAAGTGGTGGTTTTAGAGTTGTTACATACTATATTGATGATAATGACACTATTAGATTACTTCTTATTTATTCAAAATCAGAAAAAGAAAATATTTCAAATAAAGAATTAGAAGATGTCCTAAAAAATAATGGTTTATAAAATATGTTGTTAGATAAAGATACCTTCTCTACTGTTATACAAAATACACCATTGATATCTATTGATTTAATAGTAGAAAATAAAAAAGGTCAAATACTTCTAGGTAAAAGAGTAAATGAACCTGCTTTAGGGTATTGGTTTGTACCTGGTGGTAGAATATTTAAAGATGAGAGTTTAGATGATGCATTTAGTAGAACTGTAAGAGACGAACTTGGTTTAGCTCTTAAGCGATCAGATGCAGTGTTTGATAAAACATATGAGCACTTTTATAAAAACAATGTATTTGATGATAAGTTTTGTACGCACTATGTAGTTTTAGCACATAAAATCAAAATAGATAAACTACCGATGCTAAATAATCAACATAGTGATTATAAATGGTTTGAAGTAGATGAATTACTTCAAAATAAAAATGTTCATAAATATACAAAGGATTATTTTAGATGACAAATATAATATTATGTGGAGGCTCAGGTACAAGACTATGGCCTATCAGTAGAACTCTTATGCCTAAGCAGTTTGTAAAACTTTTTGATGACAAATCTCTTTTTGAATTAACAGTTGAGCGAAATTCTAAAGTATGTGATAGCCAATTTATTGTATCAAATACAGAACAATACTTTTTAGCACTTGATCAGATTGAGAATAATTCAACATTAAACATTGAAAATTCTAAATTCTTACTTGAACCTGTAGGAAGAAATACAGCACCAGCTATTGCTCTTGCTTGTATGGCTTTACCTTTGGATGAGATAGTACTAGTAACTCCATCAGATCATCTTATAAAAGATGAAGATGAGTATGCCAAGGTTTTAGAAAAAGCTAAAGAGTTAGCACAAGGTAATGATCTTGTAACATTTGGGATAAAACCTGATTTTGCCGAGACTGGATTTGGGTATATTGAAGCTGAAGGTCTTTCAGTGAAAGCTTTTCATGAAAAACCAGATTTACCAACTGCGACAAAATACCTTGAAGATGGAAACTATTATTGGAATAGTGGAATGTTTTGTTTTAAAGCAGGTGTATTTTTAGATGAACTTAAAAAATATTCACCTGAAATATATGAAGCATCTAAACAAGCACTTAATAATATATCAAGCAATAATAGTTTGATAAGAATAAAACATGAAGATATGATAAATATTCCAGATGACAGTATAGATTATGCAGTGATGGAAAAATCTAAAAAAGTAAAAGTAGTACCATCAGATATAGCTTGGAGCGATGTAGGAAGTTTTGATGCACTTTTTGAAGAGTTACCAAAAGATAAAAATGGAAATACTCAAAATGATAAACATATCTCTATAGATAGTAAAAATAATCTTATCCATGGAAAAGATAAATATATAGCTACAATAGATGTAGAAGATCTAATAGTTGTAGATACAGGAGATGCTCTTTTAGTAAGTAAAAAAGGAAGTTCTCAAAAAGTAAAAAAAGTAGTATCAAAACTAAAAGGCATGAATACACAGCTTCATAATATTCACTTAACAGGTCATAGACCATGGGGTACATATACAGTTCTTGAAGATACTCCTGGGTATAAGATAAAAAGAATAGAAGTAAAACCTGGCAAAAGGCTAAGTTTACAAAAACACTACCATAGAAATGAACACTGGACAGTTGTAAGTGGAACAGCAACTGTAACAGTAGGAGATACCACAAAATATGTAAGACCAAATGAATCTACATATATAAAAATGGGTGAAGTTCATAGACTTGAAAATGAAGGAAAAATACCTGTAATTATGATAGAAGTTCAAGTAGGTGAATATACAGGTGAAGATGATATAGTAAGAATAGAAGATGATTTTAAAAGGGATTAATTAAAGTCCCTTTTTTCCTATAACAGTCATAGCAGTTTTCCAAACTATTTTAAGATCAAGTAGGATACTCCAGTTTTTAATATAGTATAGATCATACATTAACTTTTGTTTTGTATCTTCTATATTAGCTCCATATGGGTAGTTTACTTGTGCCCATCCTGTAATACCTGGTCGTATTAAATGTCGTTCATTATAGTATGGGATCTCTTTTTCATAATCATTTACTAGTATATTCCATTCAGCTCTTGGACCTATAAGGTGCATCTCCCCTTTTAGTATATTAATCATCTGTGGTAGTTCATCTAGTCTAGTTTTTCTCATAGTCACACCAAAAGGGAAAATTCTAGTATCATTTTCTCTAGTGTATGGATCATGGTGACTATTTTCATGCATAGTTCTAAATTTGGTACATTTAAATAGTTTTTTATTTAGTCCTACTCTATCTTGTTTAAAGAGTATTTGTCCTGGTGATTGTTTTTGAATTTTCTTTTTTGATAGTAGCATCACTGGCCATGAGAAGAAAAATAACCAAAATACTCCAAAATAATCTATGGTTCTTTTTTGCATATATTGCCAAGTAGTAAATGGCTTAATATCTTCTAGATAGTTTAGGTCTATATTGTTTTCTGGTATATAGCATTTGTGTAGGTATTTCTCTACAAAGTGTTCTATAGTGATCATAGATATATTTTTTTCAAATTGGATATTTGTAAGGTATTTGATGATATCACTATCTATGGTAGTTTTAGTATTAAGTACTATAGTTTTGATCATTTTATTTTCTATTAGCTCTTTGATCTCTTTTAAAATAGTTTGTGGATCTTTTTTATTATACTTTACTATATGGAGTGTATGGTTTTTTTGATTTAATCTTTTCTGTTCTAATTGTGTGAATTTATATTTTCTACCAAGTACAAGCAAATGAAATACCTCTTTCGTGTTTAGTGATATATATTATAGCAAATTATTGTGTCATATGTATGACAGATATCCCAAAATTTAACTATCTAAGCAAAGAAGTTGAGGATAGACTCAATGATAGTGAAAACCAATAAGAGTAGAGCTAGATGAATTACTTTCTTGATTTTCATCCAAAAGCTAACAGAAAAGATGCAAAATGGAAAGATAGATGATAGTAGTAGATTGAAGAAATTGAAGGATATTGTACCAGAGTTTGAGCATAGATTGAATTAGTTTTTTTTAATTAAGTCTTTTTTTATAAAAACTTTCTTTAGAAAAAATCGGTGCTGATAGAATTTCTTGCACCCCCAAGGGCACTTCCTACGGGGCGACTTATTTTAATATTTACTAAAAATTAAAAAGGGTGGCAATATATCATAAAATTTTAATCAGAAATTATAAA
>Ga0209142_1000484_pt1 | contig 27787 bp, 24 predicted proteins | sample SaaInlV_120m_DNA_FD_184678 | JGI IMG/M metagenome (GOLD analysis project Ga0209142, IMG submission 184678) | Marine microbial communities from expanding oxygen minimum zones in the Saanich Inlet - Saanich Inlet SI074_LV_200m_DNA (SPAdes) (version 2) | ecosystem: Environmental > Aquatic > Marine... | reverse complement strand
GTTTAAATTATGTCTAATGAACAAGTAAAAATTAGTGATGAAATTGCAAAATTTCTTAAAGATAAAGAAATTAAATATGTTTTTGGAATCATAGGGTCTGCCAACTCCCACATATTTGATTCAATAAATCAACTTGGATATACAGAGATTATTTGTGTACATCATGAGCAAGCCGCAACAATGGCAATGCAGTCATACTATAGAATTTCTGGAAAGATTACTGCAGCAATAGTAACAGCAGGTGGCGGTAGCTCGAATGCTATTACAGGGGTTCTGAGCGCCTGGGCTGACTCTATTCCCGGTATTGTAATATCTGGACAAGAGAATATGCGATTTATTAACACAATGAAAGAGATGAGAATGTGGGGTATACAGGGCTTTGATAGCGCATTAATGGTTGATAAGATAACTAAGTATTCTGCTTTAATAACGGATCCAAAAAAATCTATTTACGAATTGGAAAAATCTTATCATATTGCTGGCAAAGGTAGACCGGGACCAGTTTGGATTGATTATCCAATGGATATTCAAGGTGAGAAAATTACTCCATCCGATTTAGAGCATTTTGATATTAATAAAGAAGGCAGCCAGGATGTTGATAATTTAGATATGACTAGCGTTCTAAATTTAATCAATTCATCTAAACGACCTATTTTTTGGTTGGGACATGGCATTAGATTGTCTGGGGCTGAAACTAGAATTATTTCGTTACTGGAAAAATATAAATTTCCAACTTTAGTTACTTGGGCTGGCATTGATATGCTGAATGATGATCACCAGTTAAATTATGGTAGAGCAGGTGTTTATGGTAATAGGTCTGCAAATTTTGTGCTTCAAAATTCAGACCTGGTGATTGCTATTGGAAATCGATTTGCTATTCCGATGATCGGGTATGAGCATTCTGAATTTGCACGTGAAGCAAAAATTATACAAGTTGATATTGATAGTAAAGAATTACAAAAAACACAAGATCTAGCAGATTTAAGTATTGAGTCTGATGCAGGAGTGTTTATTGATAAACTACTTGAATTACATGGTGACATAGAAGTTGAACCATCGGAGTTAATGAAGTGGAAAGATGTTTGTGATGGGTATAGGGATAGATATCCATATATTGGGAATGAGCATTCTGATAAGAATGGCTTTATAAATTCGTATCGTTTTATTGATAAATTAAGTGACCATTTCAAATTAAATCAAATTATAACAACAGACATGGGTACAGCACTTTTGTCAGGTCATCAAGTAATTCGTTTAAGTAAAGAACAAAGGTTAATGACATCAACAGGACTTGGGGAGATGGGGTATGGGTTACCAGCAGCCATAGGTGCCTCATTTGCTAGAAATAAGGGTGAAGTTATGTGCTTGAATTGTGATGGTGGAATGATGATGAATCTGCAAGAGTTACAGACTGTTATACACCACCAACTACCAATTAAGATATTTATATTTAATAACGATGGTTATTTGATGATTAAACACACGCAGAAGAATTTATTCAAAGGAAGGTATGTTGGAACCGACAGAAATAGTGGTGTATCGTGCCCAGATTTTTCTAAAATTGCTAATGCATTTAAAATTAAATATTATTCTATTAAGACATGGGGTGATTTTGAAGGGGTGGTGCCAAAAGTGCAAGAAGAAAATGGACCTGTAATTTGTGACATATTTATGGATCCTGAACAATTTTCTCATCCCAAGCTATCGTTGGCTGTTACTGATGATGGGAAAATCGTATCTCCACCTTTGGAGGATTTATCCCCACTTTTACCAAGAGATGTTCTTGAAAGTGAGATGATTATCGGACTTCATCCGAAATCTAAAACTTTATAAAAGTAAATGAAGATAGCTATTCTAGGTGCAACTAGCCAAATAGCACAAGATTTAATTTTGTCTTTTTCAAAGAATCAGCACTATGATTTTTCGCTATTTGGCCGCAATATAGAATTATTAGAAAAATGGATTAATAGCGAAAACTTGAGTGATAAATATCAAGTTCAAGAGTATTCTGAATTTGGCAATCATCAAAAATATGATGTGATTATTAATTTTGTTGGAATTGGTGATCCTGCAAAAGCTCAAAAAATGGGGAGTGATATTTTTAAGATAACTGAGCAATATGATAATATGGCGCTTAACTATATTAAGAGCCATAAACAAACAAAATACATTTCCCTAAGTAGTGGCGCAGTTTTTGGTGGAGATTATCAAGAGCCAGTAAATGAAAATACTGTCGCTATGATAGACATTAATAATCTTGACTCAACTGATTGGTATGCAATTGCCAAGTTATATGCGGAAGCTAAGCATCGATCATTATCCGAATTATCTATTATTGATGTTAGGGTGTTTAATTATTTCAGTCACACACAAGATATGAATTCTCGATTTTTAATAACAGATATTGTGCATGCGATAAAAAATAAAGAAGTATTCAAAACATCAGCAGATAACATTATCAGGGATTTTATCACCCCTCCTGATTTTTACAGACTAATACAAGCAATCATTGATTTTAAGCCAACAAACATAGCTTTGGATTGCTATACAAAATCCCCTATTTCAAAATTTGATTTGCTAGATGGACTGGAGGAAGGGTTTGGGCTTCACTATAAAGTTGATAAAAATGTTGACATTGTTAATGCTACAGGATCTAAAATGAACTACTATTCATTAAACAACAAGATAGTAGATAATCTGAAATACACACCCCAATTTACTTCATTAAATGGCATTATTCAAGAGATGGATATTTTTTTTCGTCTTTTTAAATAAGCCTATCAATCAATACTTTTTAATTTTTATAGGATCTTTATGTTAACAAATTCATCAATATTAATTACCGGAGGGACAGGGTCATTTGGGCATGCATTTATACCTATGACACTTAAAAAATACAATCCAAAAAAGATTGTGGTCTTTTCTCGAGACGAAATGAAACAATGGGAGATGGCAAAAATATTCAAAGATGATCCTCGTGTGCGTTTTTTGATTGGCGATGTTCGTGATAAAGATAGATTGTATCGTGCATTGGATGGAATTGATTACGTAGTTCATGCAGCGGCTACTAAAATCGTCCCTACTGCAGAATATGATCCTTTTGAGTGTGTAAAAACCAATGTTATTGGGGCAATGAATCTTATTGATGCTTGTATTGATAAAGGCGTTAAGCGCATTGTGGCACTTTCTACAGATAAAGCGAGTAGTCCAGCAAATCTATATGGTGCAACTAAGCTCACATCTGATAGATTATTTGTATCTGGAAATTCATATTCTGGTTCACACGATACAAAATTTTCAGTGGTTAGATATGGCAATGTTATGGGCTCTCGTGGTTCGGTCATTCCATTTTTCATGTCCCTTGCCAAAGATGAAGAGTTTCCAGTAACAGATAATCGTATGACACGATTTATGATTTCTTTGGAAGACGGAGTTGGATTGATATGGCATGCTTTTGATGATATGAAGGGTGGTGAAATATATGTTAAAAAAATTCCCTCAATGAAAGTTACGGATTTGGCATTAGCTGTTAATGGTAACGCCAAACAAAAGGAGGTTGGTATTAGGCCAGGTGAAAAATTACATGAGCAAATGATTGGACAGGAGGATGCGCTTTACACTTATGAATATCCAGATCATTTTAAAATATTACCATCTATTTATGATTGGAGTCAGGATCCTGAAAGAATAGGAAAAGGATTAAAGGTTAAATCTGATTTTTTATATTGCTCAGATAGTAATAAGGAGTGGATGACGATTTCTGAATTAAAGAAGTGGATTAAAAAAAATCAAAATAAAATAGGAAAAATTTAAAAAATGATCCCCTATGGAAAGCAAGATGTGACACAAGCAGATATTAATGCGGTTGTTGAAGTTCTTCAGTCTGATTTTTTAACTCAAGGCCCACAGGTTCAAAAATTTGAGAAGACTATAGCTAAATATTGTAATGCTAAGCATGCAATTGCGGTTAATTCTGCCACCTCTGCATTGCATCTTGCTTGTCTATCTCTAGGCCTTAAGAAGGGTGATTGGTTGTGGACCACCCCAATTACCTTTGTTGCATCAGCAAATTGCGGGCTTTATTGCGGAGCAAAAGTTGATTTTGTTGACATTGATCCAGCTACATATAATCTTTGTCCAAAGGCATTAAAAAGCAAGCTTATCAAGGCTAAAGAATTGGGGGAATTACCAAAGGTCGTTGTTCCAGTCCACCTTTGTGGGCAGTCTTGTGATATGAAAGCTATTTATATACTTTCTAAGGAATATGGTTTTAAAATTATTGAAGACGCATCTCATGCAATTGGAGGTAAGTACTTAAACGATCCAATTGGTAATTGTAAGTATAGTGATATAACTGTATTTAGTTTTCATCCAGTAAAAATTATTACAACTGGTGAAGGTGGTATGGCGTTAACCAATAATTCTAAACTTTCAGAGCACATGTCTTTGCTGAGTAGTCATGGTATCACTCGAAACTCCAGTCAAATGACACACGAGCCTGATGGTGATTGGTATTATCAGCAAGTAGATTTAGGATTTAATTATCGCATGACTGATATTCAGGCAGCACTAGGGTTGAGTCAGTTAGAAAGGTTAGATGACTATATAACACGCCGACATAACCTTGCCAATCGATATGACGAGCTTCTTTCTGATTTTCCTCTGATAATCCCATATCAACACAGTGATAATTATTCTGCTTTTCACTTGTATATTATCCGCCTAAAGGACAACAAAAAACATAAGCAGATTTTTGAGCATTTAAGGCAAGATAATATTGGTGTGAATTTACATTATATACCTGTACATACGCAGCCATATTATCAACAAACAGGTGTTAAGTTTACCGATCTTAAGCAGACGGAGCAATACTACAAAGATGCTATAAGTTTACCTTTGTATCCAACTATGACAGAACAGCAGCAAGACATTGTCATTTCTTCACTACACAAAGCATTACAATTATGAAGATTGCATTAGGGACAGTTCAATTTGGAATAAATTACGGTATTGCAAATACTAATGGACAAGTTGATGGATTAGAGGCGAAAGACATTCTAGCGTATGCCATGAGTTATGGTATTGATACAATAGACACAGCCATTGCGTATGGATCAAGTGAGCAGTGTCTGGGTGAAATTGGAGTAGATGGCTATAAAGTAATCACGAAGCTGCCTGAAATTCCAGATGATTATGGAAATTTAAAAATATGGGTTGAAAAGCATGTAAAAGAGTCATTAGATACTCTTGGGGTTGAAGCTTTATCAGGACTTCTCCTACACAGACCTAATCAGCTACTTGATACAGATAAAAAAGATTTGTGGAGTATACTACTCCAGCTTAAAAGTGATGGCCTGGTTAAAAAGATTGGTTTCTCCATTTACGCCCCAGATGAATTAGATAAATTATGGGATTCGTTTAAACCTGATTTAGTTCAAGCTCCATATAGTATTCTTGATCGACGTCTGGAGACAAGTGGATGGTTACAACGCATGAGTGAAGAAAATGTAGAAATACATATTCGTTCTATTTTTTTACAGGGGTTGTTACTCATGAACAAAGGCAGTAGGCCGGAAAAGTTTAATAAATGGCTTACTCTATGGAGTAACTGGGAAAATTGGCTTAGGGAAAATGATAGTACGCCAGTTCAGGCAGCTGTATCTTTTGCTTTGTCTGATAATAGAATTTCAAGAGTTGTTGTTGGTGTAGATAGTTTAAAACAGTTTAAAGATATAATTACTGTGTCTAACAGCATTAGCCAGTTTCCAGAAAGTTTTCATATTACAGATACAAGGCTACTTAACCCCTCTGAGTGGAATTTATTGTGAAAGTGGTTGCCATTATTCAAGCGCGTATGAGTTCATCTCGTTTACCGGGAAAGGTGTTGATGCCATTAGCAAATAAACCAGTATTAGCGCATATCGTTGAACGCCTGTCTTATTGTAAAATGATTGAAAAAATAGTAGTGGCCACTACAGATGAGGTTAGTGATGATCTAGTGGCTGATTATTGCGCAAATAATAATATTGATTGTTATCGCGGAAGTCTTGAAGATGTATTAGATCGTTATTACCAGACTGCTAAAATTTATCATGCAGATTCAATTGTACGTATTACTGGTGATTGCCCCGTAATTGATCCGGTGGTTGTTGATGCTGTCATTACTGGATACCTATCTGGTAAATATGATTCATATGGACTTGGTGGTGAATTTCCAGATGGCTTAGACTGCACTGTATTTTCTTTTTCTGCAATAGAGAGGGCCTGGAAAGAAGCTAAGCTGAAATCAGAGAGAGAGCATGTTGGGCCATATATTGAAAATAACCCGCATTTATTTAGAAATGGTGCATTAGAATTATTTCAGGGCTTGACTCAGCATCGATGGACTCTTGATGAGCCGAATGATTATAAACTGCTAAGTAAAATTTTTAATGAATTGTACCGACCAAATTCTCCATTTTTAACACATGAAGTTTTGAAATTTATTCAAAATAATCCTAAGTTGTCAGCAATTAACTCAAAAATTGTACGCAATGAAGGATATCTAAAATCACTACAAGAAGATGAGATAATAAAATGATTGATATTGATGCACTAAAAAACAGTAAAGGGTCAAAGTTGTATAAAAGAGCTAAAGCTTTAATTCCGGGAGGAACTCAATTGCTATCCAAACGACCTGAAATGTTCGCACCAGAGGTGTGGCCTGCATATTATTCAAAAGCAAAGGGTTGTCGAGTTTGGGATTTAGATGGCAGGGAATACATTGACATGTCAATTATGGCGGTTGGCGCTTGTATCTTGGGATATGCAGATGAAGATGTTGATGCTGCAGTAATTGAATCAATACACAAAGGTGTAAATAGTTCGCTTAATTGTCCTGAAGAAGTAGAGTTAGCTGAGGCATTAATTGATTTGCATCCATGGTTTGATATGGTTCGTTACGCTCGTAGTGGTGGTGAAGCTCTTTCTATTGCAGTGCGTATCGCACGAGCAAAAACTGGTAGGGATACTGTTTTATTTAGCGGTTATCACGGCTGGACTGATTGGTATTTGGCTGCAAATCTTTCTGATAAAGAGGGTTTGGATGGTCAATTAATGCCGGGTTTGGAGCCTAATGGTGTGCCTCGTGATTTAGCTGGTACAGCGATACCATTTAATTTTAATGATATTAGCTCTCTAAGAGAAAGAATTAAGGGTCAAGAAAAAAATATAGCAGCTATTATAATTGAACCAGCACGTGGTGAAGATGCGCCGGAGGAGTATCTTCAGATGCTTCGAGATATTTCGTCAGAAATAGGCGCTGTACTAATATTTGATGAAATTACAAGTGCGTTCCGTATGTGTGCTGGTGGCATTCATAGGCGCTACGGAATTTATCCAGATATGGCTGTTTTTGCAAAATCAATGGCAAACGGGTACGCAATGTCGACAATCCTTGGGACCGAAGATGTAATGCAGGCAGCTCAAACTACATTTATTTCCAGTACAAATTGGACCGAACGTATTGGGCCAACAGCAGCTCTTGCAACCTTAAAGAAGTATCAGATAATGGAAGCAGAAAAGCATCTAATTAATATTGGAGAAAAAACTAAAAATATTTGGCGAGATGCAGCTGCAAAATCAGGATTATCAATACACGTGACAGGAATGCCTACTCTTGCAGCTTTCGGATTCCAGCATGAAAAAGCACTAGAGCTTAATACGCGTTTTGTTATCGAAATGCTTCAGCGTGGAATTTTAGGTTTTAGGCAGTTTAAGCCATCGCTAGCGCACAAAGATGAGGATTTGTCTATTTATGCTGACGCTGTTAATGAGGTTTTCAATATTTTAGCAAGCTTACAGGATGGTGAGATTATCAATACTCCTGTGGCTCACGCGGGCTTCTACCGCTTAACAAAAGAGTGAGAGAATATTTTATTAAGATAACAGTAAAAGGAGAATATGTTTTTTATATCTGAAGTTTCATCAAATCATTCGCAAGATATTAGTAGAGCGTTAGAGTTCATTGATCAGTCTGCAAGCGCAGGCTGTGATGCTGTTAAATTTCAGCTGTTTAAGGTGGAGGAGTTATTTTCTAAGGAAGTTTTTACAAGTAAACCAGAAACTGCCAATCGAAAAGAGTGGGAGTTACCATTAGAGTTTTTACCGAAACTGGCAAAACGTTGCCAGTTAAGAGGTATTCAGTTTAGCTGCACGCCTTTTTATATTGATGCAGTTAAAGAGTTGGAGGATTATGTTGATTTTTATAAAATAGCATCTTATGAGTTGCTTTGGGATGACTTAATTTCCGCTTGCGCTAAAACTGGAAAGCCGCTAATACTTTCAACTGGAATGGCAACAATGAATGAGGTACAAAATGCTGTTAATGTAGCCTTTAAAAATGGCTGTACAGATTTAACCTTATTGCACTGTACCTCTGCGTACCCTACTCCATATGAAGAAGCCAACTTAGCTGCAATAGAAACTCTTCGAACTAGTTTTGACTGCAAAGTAGGATGGTCAGATCACACAGTCAATCCAGGAGTTATTCATCGCGCAGTAAATCATTGGGGTGCTGAAGTTATTGAATTTCATATGGATTTAGAAGGCGCTGGAGAGGAGTTTGAATCTGGACACTGTTGGTTGCCAGGTCAAATTGCCCCAATCATAGAGCAACTTCATCATGGCATTGCTGCAGATGGTAGTGGAATTAAAGAGCCTGCTGCTTCTGAAATGTCTGATCGTATGTGGAGGACTGACCCTTTAGATGGGTTACGCCCAATGAAATTAATTAGAGGTACACTTAAATGAAAATAAAACCAAAAGTATTGTTTTTAGGCTGTAATTATGACGAAATTCCTTATCTTAAAACCCTTCAAGAAAGGGGGTTTCATGTAGTTGCAACCGATATAAATCCGGATGCACCAGGAATGAAGCTTGCTGACTCAGAAATTATTTGTGGATATGATGATTTTAAGTGCCTTGATAAGGCGATTTCTAAGGAAGGGTTTGAGAATTTTGCAATGGTGTTTACTGCATCTTCTCAATTTGCCCATATTGGCGCTTCTCATATATCAAAACAATTAGGCCTTCCTTATCCTTCTATGGATAGTATACGTGCATGTCTTGATAAAACAGCTTTTTATCCTTTATTTCAGAAAAATGGGATATCTATTCCAGACACGTACTATGTAAAAAACTTGAGTGAACTGAAAGGTGTATTAAGTAAATATCCAAAAGAGGCAGATTTTTATCTAAAATCAGATTATAGTAAAAATCCTAATCATATATATACCGGAACTTCAGAAAGTCTTATCGAACAGAAGATTCAATGGACTCCTGATCGTTACTTTCGAGAATATTATGTTTTACAACAAACATATGTAGGTTATGGTGTTCGTCTTAACTTATTCCCGAATGATTATGAGCTTTATGAATTTGAGACAGGTAAAGCGATAGATCGGGACGATTGCCCCCAATTGGAGGACTATAAAATTTTAGAACTGTTAAGAATGCTTAGTGAGAAACTAGGCATGCAGAATTGGCTGCTTAAATTTGATATATTGATTAGTCAAGATGGGTATGTGGTTCTTGATATAGGGATGGATCCGCCTTATAGAATGAAAAAATCTTGGGAAAAGAGTGGGCGAAATTTTGTAGATTTCTATTTAGATCTTTATCTTAAAGCTAAAGATAATATCTGAATGATTGACTGCCTTATTCGTCTTGACGTATCAACTAAAATAGGTTACGGACATCTAATGCGTTGTCTCGCATTAGGGGAGGCGTTAAGAGGGCTTTTTAATGTTTTGTATGTAGTTCGAAAAAGTAATGCGATTAAGGGGATTCGTTGTAGAAACTTTCAAGTACGTGAAATTACAGATAGTATTGACGAGGAAGAGCTTTTAATGTTGTTAGCTTTAGAGTTTCCAAAGGCAATTTTAATAATTGATATTAAAAAACAGTTTTCAAATGGCTTTTTGATGGAATTAAAAAAGAAAAGCAATCTATTGTTTTTAATCGAAAATCTTTCCCCTAATCTTGAGGCTGCTGATGGGATCCTATTCCCAGCTGCTCATCTTGATAAAAAAATCCTTTATCCCTGGTTAGAAAAAGGAGAAGAGCACCGTATTCTTAGTGGCTGGGATTGGATCCTGTTGAGAGATGAAGTGCTAAAGATTGAGGTAATTACTAGAGATTTCCCACTAGTTGTAACTACAGGTGGTAGCGATCCTGCAGGGGTATTTTTTAAGCTTTGGGATTTACTAAAAGATCAAAAAATTCATGCAATATTTTTAGTCGGGAAGTCCTTTTCTTTTCGCGAACATCTTCCTAATGACGATGAATATTTAAAAGTTAGAGAGTATGACCTTCAGTATATCGCTAGAGCGGGCTGTGTCATATCTACATTTGGCACAAGTGTAGCTGAATGTCTTTATTTGAAGAAGCCGGTTCTTTCTATTGCTCATTCAAAAGAAAATGCAAAAGGCTCTTCTATCCTTAGTAGCAGGACCCCAGCATGTTTTGATTTGGGATATTTTGAAAATCTTGATCGGGCGGTGCTTGTTAAGGCTATTAATACATATCAAAACCCAGTTGAAAAAATAACAGACTGGCTTAATAAAGGGGCAGTAGATGGAAAGGGAGTTAAAAGAGTGGTGCAGTGGATAGAGGAAAAAATTTCCTCATGTTAAAAATTTGCATTATTGAAAGTTATGAGTCTCCGTATATTGATAAATGTCTTGAATCATTACGACTTAATACACAAATTTCATTTAATGTTAAAGTATTTCAGGAGAATAAGAGTAGAGAACATACCTTGAATAACATATTAGCTGAGATGTCTGGAATGGACTTGGTAGTGGCAGCGGACGATATTCTGTTTACAAAGGGGTGGGATCGAGCATTATTAACTCATTGGAAGAAAGATAGAATACTTGGATTTTCAATGCTTTATCCTGGAGGAGAGGTAATACAAGATAGAGGTTACAGGTTGATATCGATTGATGGTATTGTAAGTAGTGAAGCAATAGATAGGGGGCTAAAAAGGTCCTTAGTTACTCCATTTGAGTATGAGTCTAGAGGGTCCATGACTGGCTGCTTTCAAGCTATCCCTTCGTTTGTTTCTAAGATGTTAAATCAGTTTCCTCTTGAGGGTTGTAATAGATTAGGTGAGTTGCTTTACCATAGTATGGCAATTCGAAAAGGTATCGAGGTTGGAGTGGTGGGGCATTTCTTGGAGCATCATGGAAAGAGTACCAAGCGAAATCCTGATAAAAAATTAAGTAGCGAAAGTTACTTATTTGAAAAAAAACTTTGGAGCCAATTAACTAAAGATTTTAGACTGAGTGAATTAACCTCTATAGAGGTTACTCGACAAATTGAAAAAAATCTCAATGATTGGTTTAGGAAGCCTGGTTTAATTTATGGTGCCGGCACAATAACTGAGTTTTTAGGTGTCAAAAATAATTTAGAGTCACACCTTCTTTGCAGTGGCCTCCAAGAAGAAGATGGCATGGCATTACTAGGTAAAAATATTACATATAAGGATAATGTGGATTGGACAAAGGTAAAGAGGGTGTTGATTGCAGTTGAGGGGCAAGAGAAGGTTATCTCTAAAGATTTAAAAAAGCTCACGTCAGAAGCTGACATTCATTACGTAAAAATATACAAAATAAATCAAACTCATCATTATGGAATTCAACCAATTCATGGGCATTAGCTACGTTTTAATAATTGGGGGAGGGGTAGATACATTATTTTTACTTCAACAAGTTAAATTATTAGGATATAAAACACTTCTTGTAGATAAAAACTCTTTAGCGCCAGCAGTTAAGATGGCAGATGAATTTATATGCTTAAGTGCGTGGGATAGTGGGCCAATTTTAGCGAAAATTAAAGGCAAGAAGATAATAGCATGCTTAACTAGATCTTCTGGTCTAGCTGTGTTATGTTGGGCGGAGGTTAACAAATTCTTAGAGCTCCCATCCCCTGACTCGAAAAGTATTTTAAATCTCTCAGGTAAATTGTTATTACATAGGCTTTGTTTAGGGTTGGGTATTTCATCACCAAGTACGCAAACGTATAAAGATTGGAAAAATGAGAAGAGTGTAAACTTACCGCTTGTTTTGAAACCAGAATGGGAAAAAGAAGGAAAGTCTGGTGTTATATTGGTGCAATATACTGAGGATATAAGCAGTGCGTTAGAGCATGTAAATAAATATCTATCTAAGGGTTCTGTCTTGGTTCAGGAGTATTTAATTGGTAAGGATATAACAATATTAGGAGTGTGCATTAAAAACTCTTATTTTCCATACGCCTTACTTGAAGAAAAAAATAGTTTTAATAATAAGCATGTTTCTCACATGGGCTTTAATGAGATTAGTAGTAACCCTGCAGCAATTAAGATGATTGAGGTGGCAACATTGATCTGTAAAGAAGAAAAATTAGAATTTAGTCCATTTAATCTTAGTTTTCGTGTTGTTAAAAATAAACCGTATTTAATGGAGTGTAATCTAGATTTTGGTGGCGAGGGTGTTCTAGAGTCTTTGCTATATAAAGATGAAGCACGTGATATTATTGGAGATTATCTTCAGTCTTTTTTAAATAGAGATAAAGCCAAGGATTTTAAAAAAAATATTAATATGTGGCATAATAAGTCATTAAAATTTCCAATCGGAAAAACTTAAGAAGCGGAGCAAAATGAAAGCGTCAGATTACATGATAGATTTAATGGTTCAAAATGGAGTTGATAGGACGTGGGTATTTCAAGGAGGGGCAATTAGTCATATTATTGACTCTGCATATCTACGTTATCAGCATGATGGCAGTATCAAGCCTTATACGGTATTACACGAGCAATCTGGCTCAATGGCGGCAGACGCCTATACAAGAATTACAGGAAGAATTGCATCCGTTATGGTGACGAGTGGCCCAGGGGCAACAAATTTACTCACAGGTATTGCGTGTAGTTGGTATGACAGTATTCCTGGATTATATTTAACTGGCCAAGTTCGTACATGGGAATGTAAAACTGAAGGAATGAGACAGCTTGGATTTCAGGAGACGGATATAGTTTCAATAGTGGAGTCAGTTACGAAGTATGCAAAGTTAATAACGGATCCACGAGATATTAGGTATGAATTTGAAAAAGCATTATGGTTTGCAACAACAGGACGTCCGGGCCCCGTTCTTCTAGATATACCAATGGATCTTCAATTTGCCGAAATCAACCCCGATGAGCAACGACCTTTCTATCCTCCAGTGGAAAAATGGAATTATGTACAGCAAAAAAGCACAAAGTTAAGTGCACTTGCTAAGCTTTTTCGAAACTCTAAAAAATTAGCTATCCTGAGTGGCGGTGGAGTTCGAAATTCTGGAGCGGAGAGGCAGCTTCTTGAGTTTATCGAAAAATACAACATTCCGGTTACCGTTAGTTTTGGTGGAAAAGACTCTATTTCGAACGAGCATAGGCTGTTCTGTGGCCTTATTGGCGCCATGGGTAATGAGGCGGCAAATGAAACTCTGCATGATGCGGATTTAATTCTTGCTTTGGGGACTCGCTTATCCTGGAGACAGGTCAGAATGCAGCCAGATAAGTTCGCACCTAATGCAAAAATTATACATGTTGATATAGATTTGAATGAGCATAATCAACACATTCCCTCAGTAATGAATTTTAATTGGGATTGTAAAGAATTCCTAATTGAGCTTGATGTGATTTTAGATAAAAAATTATTAGATTTTTCTAATTTTGCATCAGAGAGGAGAAGGGCATATCAAGAACGTCCTTTTTATAGTAATGAAAGTTTTAGTAAAAAAGGAGTTATTCATCCGCATCGTTTTTTTAATGCGCTATCAAAGAATAGCTCAAATGATGAAGTTTATGTTTCTGACACTGGGCAAAACCTTGTATGGTCTATGCAAGGGTTGGAGATAAAAGGCAAGCAGAGAATAATAACCGCGTGGGGGCACTCTCCGATGGGCTATTCTATTGCTGCTGCTCTTGGGGTGGCGACAATCCCTGGCCTGCAGCGAGTAATATGCCTTACTGGTGATGGTGGTATTCAGTTAAACATACAAGAACTACAAACAATCAGTCTCTTTAATTTTCCTATTATAATATTTATTTTAAACAACCATTCGTACGGAGCTATAAAGGATTTTCAAGATGGTAATTTAGGAGGGCGTTATTTTGCCACTGCAGGCGAGCATGGTTACTTGCCACCTGATTTTATTGCAATTGCAAAAGCTTACGGAATTTCTACAATGAAACTTAATGATGAAGAATCCCTGAATCAGAAATTAAAAACCATTATGTCTTTGAGTGGACCTATGTTAGTAGATGTAGATTTAGGGAGTGATACTGACATGATACTTTCACTTATAAAAGGATAAATATGAAAAAGCGTAATATTCTTATCACAGGGGCTGGTAGGGGCATAGGAAAGGCAATTGCACTTGAATTTGCTCAGCCAAATAACCATTTAATATTGACATGGAATAATGACAAGGATAGCGCTAATGAAACTGCAGACATTATTCGGAAAAAGAATGCCACTGTAGAATTACATCAAATATGTTTAGAAGATAGTAAGTCAATTTCAGATTTTTGCAACTCTTTTAATAATAAAAATATGCCAGACATACTAGTTAATAATGCAGCTATCACACAAAAAAAAGACTTTCTTGATTTAACTAGTCAAGACTGGGATCGCTTACTATTTGCTAATCTTAGGGCGCCATTTCAACTTTGTCAGGCAGTAATTCCCTCCATGAAGAAAAAAGGCTGGGGCAGGATAGTGAACATAAGCTCTATTGGCGGTCAGTGGGGAGGAATTCATCAAGTGCATTACGCTGCATCAAAGGCAGCAATCATTAACTTAACTAGATCTCTGGCCAAATTGTACTCAAAAGACGGTATTGTAAGTACGGCAATTGCTCCTGGCGTAATAGATACTCAAATGATAAGGGAGTCCTTGGGGCATATGCCAGAGTCGCTTATTTCACAGATACCCAGTGGTCGATTGGGAACTGTAGAAGAGGTTGCACGAGCAGTTAAATATTTATGTAGTTGCGATGCCGCCTACCTTTCAGGAACCACTTTGAATATTAACGGAGGAATGTATTTTAATTCATGAATAACTGGATTCCACCCAAAGCGCCACTGATTATTTTAGGTGCCGGCCCTCAACAGTTGCCAGTCTACGAGGTTGCAAAACGTTTAGGCATAAAAACACTGGCAGTGGATTTTAATCCGAATGCCGAAGCACGCAATCTCTCTGATTTTTTTGTTCTTGCAAGTGTAAGAGACTCAGATGAATGTATTAGAGGGCTAGAGGCAACAGGGTTAAATTTTTCTGGTGTTATTACTTGCGGGGTGGAAGTGTCACCTCAAGTAAGTCGCATTGCATTACATTTTGGATTGCAAGGGATACCTGAAGAAGTGGCCATTAAAACAACGCATAAAGGGTTGAGACTCCAAGCGCTTTATGATGGCAAGATACCTATTCCTGACTTTAGACGACTTAATAGGGCAGAAGTTCCTGACCTAGATTTTCCATTTGTTGTTAAGCCTTCAGATAGTTCGGGCTCTCGTGGCGTGCAACAAGTTACGAACAAAGAGGAATTTCAACAAGCATTCTCGGAAGCTGCATCTATAAGTTCTGATGGAGAGGTTATTGCTGAATCATTTGAATCTGGTATAGAAATAAGTATAGAGGGTTTTGCTTTAAATGGTCATATGACTGTCACAGGAATAGCAGAAAGACACTTTTATCCTAGTGAAGAAACATTTCCTGAGTTTTTAGAATACGGTGGCACTATGCCCCCGTCATTCTCTAAAGATTCAATCCAGGAGGCTGAAAAGGTTTTTGCAGACGCTGCACACGCGTTGGGAATTATTGAAGGCCCTTCCAAGGGGGATCTTATATTAACTCCTGAAGGCGTAAAGGTTTTAGAAATTACATCTCGAAGTTCTCCTGGTTTTGCGGCATTGATGCAGCCACTCGCTTCAGGAGTGGAAGTTTTGGAAGTGCTAGTAAGGTGGGCTGTTAATGCGCCTATTTTAGGTGACCTGTTAACTCCTAAGTGGGATAAAGCTATTTCTCACCGATATTATCGTCATAATCCCGGTAAGGTGAGATTTATTGAGGGACTTAAGGAAATCAACAGGCAGCCAGGAGTTGAGTATGTTCTTAGGTTGAATGATCTTAAAGTGGGAGATGTACTTGAGCCTATGAATTATATGAATCGTCTATTGTATGTGATTACAGTGGCTAGCACACCTCAGGATGCTATTCAATTAGCGGATTCAGCTTTGGCAAGTATTAAAATAGAGGTTGACCCATTAATATGAAATACCATTTAATATTTTATATGAATTTAATGTTTTCCGCCTTAAGTGATAAGGAGAGAGTTGTGGTGCTGGATCGTTGTATGGATCCATTACTAAAACTTGGAGAGGATGGATTTACATTTGCGATTCAAATGTCTGGATTAAGCCTGGAGTATTTAGAAAAATTACGACCAAAACAATTAGAGCGATTAAAAAAACTTTTGGATAGTTCAAATTGTGAATTTATTGGGAATGGTTACTCGCAAATGATACAGCCATTAATTCCATGGGAGGTGAATCAAAAAAATCATGAGCTAGGTATGCAATGCTATGAAGACATCTTAGGTGTCAAGCCAGAAATTGCAACAATAAATGAAATGGCATACAGTGCAGGTAGTGCGAGAAGCTTCATTGAGAGTGATTATACTGGAATCATTATGGAGTGGAATAATCCCTATAAAGCTCATCCTGAATGGGATTCATCTTTGCAATATTTTCCTCAAAAGTTAGACTTAGGGCAAGGAGATGAAGCTGACTTGATTTGGGGGGACAGTATTCTTTTTCAGAAATTTCAACGTTATGTTCATGGTGAAATTGAGTTGGACGAGTATATGGACGGGCTTTATAAATATGAAAATCAGAAGGGCGCCTTATGTCTCTATTGTAGTGACGCAGAAGTTTTCGATTTTCGGCCACGAAGATATGGAAATGAAGGATTACCAGAAGGCGAATGGCTAAGAATTCGAAAATTGTTAGAAGCTATTGAATTAGAGACGGCTGGCCTAATATTACCATCAAATGTTATTAAAGATTTCCAAAAAAATGAGGAAAATCCTTTGCAATTGGAAAGTTACTGGCAACCAATTGTAGTTAAAAAGCAGGATAAATACAATATAAATAGATGGGCACTTACTGGTCGAGATGACTTTGCTTTAAATACGAAATGCTATCGTTTGGCAAATGAATTTAAGGATGGAAAGCCTAGCCGTGATGATTGGGAAAAACTTTGTTTTTTATGGTCAAGCGACTTGAGGACTCATATCGAAGAAAATCGATGGCTACAGGCACAAGACATATTGGCGGAACTAGAGTTTAAATGGCTAAAGAAAAAAAATACAACTATTAGAAATGATTTAAATTTAACTAAACATAAAGAATATTTAACCCCCGATAAAGATCGTTTTATTATTCTGAAAACTCCAAGTCAAAGTTTAAAGTTTGACCTAAGGAAAGGATTAAGCTTAAGGGAGTGGATAGTTAATGGAAGCTCAGTGCTTGGCACTGTACCCCATGGAGCTTTTGAAGATATAAGTCTAGCTGCTGATTATTATTCTTGCAATTCAGTTATAGAACCTCAAGGTAAGCACAAGATTACAGACTTAGAAACTATCAAACCTTGGATTGATGAAGATGATGATTTTATTTATATTGGAATGCAATTAAAAACATCTGAATATATTTTTAAAAAAAAATATTCAATTAATAAAAAATCAAATGAATTTTCAGTAGAGCAAAAAATTGAAACTTCTAATCGAAGAAAATCCCTTATTCGTAGCGGTCACTTTACAATCCTACCTGGATTTTGGGATCAGAGTAGCTTATACTACGAAACAAAATTGGGAGGGGGTGAGCTAGAACGCTTCACATTTGGTAAGAAGGCTATCGACCATACTCAAAACTTAAATCAACTAGTGTCAACCACGTTTGGATTGGGAGCTACCAATGGAGAATTTCGTATCGGTGACGCAAAGAATAGCATCATTTTTAAGCATGAGCCATCTGAAGCTGCATTGGTTCCTCGTCTGCAATATTTTCCTCAGGAGAATGGCTCTTACCTCCTAAGATTAATATATTCAGCACAAGAGCTTGATGAAACATTTAGGGTGTCTGACAAACCTCAGATTATCAAGCATAATATCCTAGTTAGGGCGGATATTGAGTAAATACAAAGGATGATAATTTATAAGTTTATCATTATGACGATGTTATTTCTCCAAAAGTTTTGTAAACTTTAATTTAACTGTTTTTAGTATAGGCATATTATGAAGAAAATAGAGTTTAATAATGTTTTAAATCCGTGGATTGGTCATGAAGATGTAACAGGGGTTCGTGAGAGTAAGGAGGCGTTACTACATAATTATAAAAAAGTTTTATTTTTATCGTTATTTCCAAGAATTTCAGTAAAGAGGAAAAGTGATATAGTGGTGATGGGAACGAGTATATATAAAAAGCTTGATCCAAGATTAAGAAAAAAATCTTTTGTTGTTATTTCAGCAAGAGATATCTTGAGAGATTTTTCCGTTATAGGTAAATTAGTAAGGAGTTTCACATTTGATTTAGCTATTTATAAGCGTGCATATGACCAAATCATCAACAATAAAAATTCAGAAGAGTTTTTATATGTCAAGCATATTTTAGTGGAAAATTGTCTTATTTTTACCTGTTTTCTGTCCAACGATTGGGGCTCACCTTACTAATGCATCATTTAGAATCTTTTTTTCTATGCAGGAGGTGGATGATACGGCAAAGGAAGCAAAACAAATGAGTGCGTTTAATTATAATATCTCCTCATCTAAAACTGTATAGATTTATCTTATGAATAGAGTCTCAACAATAAAATTAACAAAATTACTATGGGGGAGTCTTGGGAGAAGAAGACAAGGGCAGTTCTATATATTATTACTCTTAATGTTTTTATCTGCGTTTGCAGAAGTCGTGAGCTTAAGTGCAATCCTACCTTTTTTAGGTGTATTAATGTCACCTGAAATTTTTTTTAATGAGCCCTTGGTTCAGCCACTTATTGAACTACTTGAAATATCTAAGCCTGAGGATTTAATGCTTCCTATCACGTTACTATTTTCTCTTTCGGCTTTATTTTCTGGGATGGTTAAGTTATTAACTCTTTATGTTTCAACAAGGGTCGCATTTGCCTCTGGAGCTGACTTGGGTGTCAATATGTACAAACGAACATTGTTTCAGCCATATTCAGTTCATGTTGAAAGAAATAGTAGTGAGATTATAAATGGCGTAGTTACTAAAACCAATACTATGATTAACTCTATCCTAATCCCAGCCACAATGTTAATAAACTCTATGTTTATAACTATTGCAATATTGTCTGTACTAATCTGGATAGACCCTATTATTGCCTTTATAACATTCTCTAGTTTCGGCTTAATTTATTTAGTAATTATTCTTTTTACTAAAAACAATTTAATGACTAATAGCTGGCGCATATCTAAAGAGTCTGATAAAGTTTTAAAAATTTTACAAGAGGGTCTTGGCGGAATTAGAGATGTTATTATAAATGGAAGTCAGAATTTCTATTGTAATTTATTTTTTGTTTCTGACAAATCTTTAAAAAAAGCTCAAGGCGATAACGTGTTTATAAGCCTTAGTCCTAGATATGCAATGGAATCACTGGGAATTATCTTTATTGCCCTTCTGTCGTACAATATGATTGTTTCGAATGGAATTGAGTCATCTATACCTTTGTTAGGGGCTTTGGCACTTGCTGCACAACGCCTATTACCAGTAATACAACAAGGATATGGAGCATTCAGTGCGATCAAGGGTGCGCATTCTTCATTAGTAGATTCATTGAATTTACTGAATCAGCCGCTTCCAATTCATTATGACAATAAAAAATCATTAGAAAGCTTATTGTTTTCCCATCAAATAATATTATCTAATATTGACTTTAGTTATGATAAAAAAACATATATTTTTCAAAACATTGACTTAGTTATAAATAAAGGAGATAGGATAGGTTTTATTGGTACAACCGGAAGCGGAAAAAGTACTTTAATTGATGTGATAATGGGGTTATTGGTCCAAACTAGGGGTTTAATAACTGTTGACGGGGTGATTATTGATTCTAGCAATGCCCATCAATGGCAAAAACATATATCGCATGTACCTCAAAATATCTTTTTATCAGATAAAACAATAGAAGAAAATATAGCTTTTGGTATAGATGTTAATAAAATTGATTGTGCTAAAGTTCGCGATGTTGCCCATAAGGCAAAAATTCATGATGTGATAGAAAAAATGCCTAAAAACTATAAAACTATTATTGGTGAGCATGGTCTTAAATTATCCGGAGGACAGAGACAAAGACTTGGTATTGCGAGGGCGCTATATAGAGGTACAGATGTTTTGGTACTGGATGAGGCAACAAGTGCGCTTGATAATGAAACAGAATCCAGCGTAATGAATGCTATCAACAATTTAGGTGATGAATTAACGGTATTAATAATTGCTCATCGAGTCACCACGCTTAAGAAGTGCGATAAAGTTTTTAGAGTTTCTTCAGAAGGAATAGAAGAGTGCAGTGTATCTGAATTAACATGAAGTATATCAGCTCTAAAGAATATAGAAGGTTATATTATCAAGTCCAAAGGCTAATAATTAAACATGGAGTTCATCCATTTTGCGCCCTGCATTCAAAACAAACACTAACATCTAACTGGAAGTTAGTGTTTGTTAGTGGGGCGTTAGTTTATTTTGCCCCAGGATACAATAGAATATATAAGCTTGGAATTCTTAATCAATTTAATGCTTTTTTATTTTTTATTTTGTATCGACTTGGGCTTGATATTACAAAAATTTATAGAAATAAAAACGTGTTTCTTGTTGCTAGCTTAAGCTCAATGAATCAAACCCCAAGAGAAATTAATAGAATTCTAGATAGAAATCCTAAAATAATATTAATCCAACATGGCGGTGGATTTGAAGAAAGAATAACCCCAAGAAATGTTGATTTGCAAATGATTGAACAGGGGGCAGATGGTTTTTTAAGTTGGCAGTATGGGGCTGTAAATATAGCTCAAACAAGATTTTTTATTTCTCATCCATTATTCTATATCAATAGATTTAAGTCAAAAATTAGGATTGTATGTTATGGAGGCTTTGCGCTGAAAAGAAATATACTGCCTTTTGTAGAGTGTATGGAGAGAAATAAAATAAAGGTTACGGTTCATTTGCATCCGAATCCGGACTTATCAATGTCAAAAGATAGTCTTAGTTGTTTAGAGGGTCTTAAAATTGAAGTTGAAAAAGGACTGCCCCATTCTGTAATCCGTCATAATGATATTATTATTTTAGATGGCCCCTTTCATACTTTAGCATATTATCTAAATTATGTTAAATATCAACCTTTAATTCTTTGGTCAGACTCATATGATTCTGCACTGAGTAAGAATGCCAAAAAGTATTATAATAATCTAAGAGAAGATGGCTACATAATAGACATTAATAAAGAGTCGTGCCCTAAAGTATGTGCCAGAATAAAAGACATATATAAAGCTAGCGGAAAAATCACAAGAATTAACAAAAGCCATGACAATGTTTTTCTTTACAATTATATAAAAGACCTTTCTAAGAAATGACATTAAATAAAGCATTTGCTATTAATCTTATGCTAATTATACTTCTTGTCTTGGGAGTTGGCCTCCCCGCATTTCCTGATTATATTGAACATATAAATAGAGTTTGTTTGGCAGCTGGCGGCAATGCTGAATACAAAATATTTGGCAATAATCACTATATTTTTCTTAATGATCTTGCTAATATATTTGGAGTTCAAAGTATATGCTCTACCCAGGATTATTTTTTATCAAATAGAATTCTCACTCCTTTATTGAGTGGAATGCCAGAAATTAAGACAAGTGGAATATTCTTTTTTGATTGGGCTAGATTATTTCTTAGTTTAATTTATTATATTCTAGCGTACAATTATATAAAAATTATGCAGCTACAATTTGGCAATAAAGAGTTGCTGGCGCCTATTACAAGTCTCATTATTTCCACACCTCCATTTATGATGATGTTAATATCACCATCAAGTGATTCGTTTGTTGCGGTTATTTCTTTATTGGTTGTTTTTTTAATTTACACCTCTAAAAGTAAGACGGCAATTGTTATATCTTTATTATCTATAATGGCCGTAAAAGACAAGTCGCTGGTTCTTCTAATCTCTTATGCTATGCTATACCATGTTTTTATAATGTTTAATTTTCACAGATTCTTAAAGCTTATTAGCCGTAGCAATTTGGCTGTATTGTTGGTAATTGGAGTAATATTTGGCAATATATTTGCAAATATTGTGACTAATCACCTTATAGGTATGTTGAATATTACCAACTTGTTGAATATTGACGCACTTCAAGCATATCTATCAACTAAGAATTATGGAAATTTATATGTCATAGGGTTTATTGCTTCAATATTTTCTAGTACAGATATGCGATTTATTAATATTTTTTTAATTATCTATGTTTCATATTGTTTCCTGATAAGAGGAAAAGGTAGCAGGTACACCAAAAAGGCTGTATTTAAAGAAAATATTTTTTACTATAATTCGTTTTTTATTGGATCATTTTTATTTAGCTTTTCTAGTGCTATAATAGGCGGAACTTCAATGGCTCGTCATCATATTTACTTATATATATTATTATCTATTTACTTATATAATCATGTACCAAATAAGTGTGTAGGGAGGATACATATTGCCAACTATTTATTCTATTTCTTGTATTTTTTCTATTCTTATCGTTTTTTTATTTTATAAAATTTATGTATAAAATTGCAATCATACTCCCAACTTATAATTCCATTTTATGGATTAAAGAACAAATAAACTCCATTTTTAATCAAAAGGATGTGTTGGTAGAGTTATTTATTAGTGATGATGGATCTTGTGATGGAACAAAGAAATTTGTAACTTCTTTGTCGGAAAATAATAGTCAAGTAAATTTAATATCTACTGATGTCGGATCTGGAAGTGCAGGAGCCCATTTCTTTCATATGGTGCGAAACTCTAAAATTAACGGGTTTGATTACGTTGCTTTCTGTGATCATGATGATATTTGGCTGCCAGATAAATTAATTTCTGCTGTTGATATCTTGAAAAAATCATCATCTGATGGTTATTCATCTGATGTATACATATTTAATGATAATGTGGATGTGGATGTGGATGTGGATGATATGGAGTTATATAAATATTCTTACAAACAACGCAAGTATGATCATTTTTTTCAAACTGCAGGCCCTGGTTGCACCTATGTATTTACATACAAACTGTATTTAGAGTTTCTAGATTTAGTTACATGTAATGACATGTCTAAAGTTTATGCGCATGATTGGATGATATACCATCATGCGAGAAGGTTGGGGTATCTCTGGTCTATAGACTCGACACCATACATATTGTATAGACAACACTGTAATAATGAAATAGGTGTAAACAAGGGCTTATCAGCACATTTTAAAAGAATAGAAAAGATAAGATCTGGTTGGTATAGGCAACAAATATTGAATATATCTTCCCTTTATTCTAGCAACCCATCGTTTATTTCTAGACTAGAAAGATTTAACATGATCGATAGGGTATTATTGGCTTTTTCTGTTACCAGTTACCGTAGAAGCTTTATTCAATCACTTTATCTCTCTGTATTAATATTATTTGTTATGAAATAGTATTAATTATAAAAATGACAAATAAAAATCCATATTACATTATTACACCGCCTTATCGTAGAACTTCAGCTGGCATTAGAGTGCTGTACCGTTTATGCTCTTTGTTAAACTTGTCTGGCTATCCAGCATACCTATTTATATATCCCTACCAACATGTGGAGTTAGCATCTTCCCCTGTTGACAATACCCCTATTCTTACGGAATCAATTGCACAATATCATTTTGACATTGGTTTGACACCGATAGTTATTGCGCCAGAATCCATAAATGTTACTAAATTTTCCCCTCCTATCTTTGTTAGATATTACCTACATTACAAGTCATTTCTTAATGACATTAATGATGACCAATTAGAGGATTTTTCACTTTTTTACACTCAGAGAATAAGAGATAAACTGGAAGATTGTTCACAAAAAGGAGAGTCATTATTTATTTTAGTTTCAAATCCATGGTTTTTTACACCACCACCTGGACGTAATATAAAAAGAAGTGGGTGTGCTTTTTATGCAGGTAAGTATAAAGATACATTTAACCAAAAGACATCTGATTGTACAAAATCATGTGTAGAGATAACCAGAGATAAGTCAACATCCCAAAGCCCTGAGCAAATTAGAGAGATTTTTAGATCTGTTGAAGTTTTTTATAGTTATGAGGATACTGCACTAACTATAGAAGCAAATTTGTGTGGCTGTCCAGTTATTTTTGTACCTAATAAGTATTTAGAAGTGCCTTTAATTGAGTCTGAAATGAAAAAACTTGGATATACCATGGGTCACTCAGATGCAGGCTTAGAGCATGCGAAATCAACAGTTGATAGTGCAAGAAATTCATTTATAAACTATTACACCTCTCCTTTGAACCTTAGTGACGGGTCATTCATTTATAATTCACAAAACCTGGCTAAAGATACCCATTATTCTAAAATGTTTGCAAAAGGCTACTTCTATAAACAGTCTTCATTTAGTCTGATCATGATAACACTTCATCAAATGATTGCCTATATTAGAGATTTTGGTTTATTTTGGTTTTTTGGCAAAGTTTATAAAAGAATTAAAACATTTAGGTTTTATTTTTAACCATAATTTTATTTTTTACAGATAAAATAAGAGCAAAATACCAATCACTTTCAGCTGACTGGTTTAATTGATACATTTTTTTATAGGAGTATTTCAAAGAAAATGAAAGTTTTAGGTTTGTCAACAATGGGTAATAGTGCTGCGTCAATTATAGTTAACGGTAAGGTAATTGCTGCAATTGAGGAGGAGCGCCTTACAAGAATAAAGAATGATGGAGGCTTTCCTTACAAGTCAATTGAATCATGTCTTGATATTGTTAATTTTAATTTATCAGAGATTGATGAAATTGCGGTTTATTGGAAGCCATGGAATTTTATAGGGCGCGCTAGTGCGGTTTTACGGGGATTGGTAACTGATCCTGGAAATTCTAAGTTTCGTATTAAGCAGAGTTCACAAGCAATCCTTGGTATAGATGCATTGAATAATTATCCTGAGCTTCGTGGTTCATGGTTAGATCTTTTTAAAATAAAATCTATACTTACCAGTAAGTTTGGTGAGTTTTCTGCAAAGATACGTTTTTACGATCACCATGACTGCCATGCTGCAAGTATTTATTATCTTACAAATTTTGATCGTGCAATATGCCTAACTTATGATGGTGGCGGAGAGTCTGATTCAACAGTAATATATGCCATTAATAATGGAAAATTTGAAAAATTAAAAACTATTGCCTGGCCCAATTCTCTCGGGCATTTTTATAGTTCATTTACTGGATTTCTTGGTTTTAGAATGCTTGAAGGTGAGTATAAGATGATGGGTCTTGCTCCTTATGGTAATCCAAGATTTAAAGATATTATTCTTGAAAAGATTCTTAATAAGAGAGAAGATGGCAATTACCACCTTAACACTAAGGTTTTAAATTATCATGCAGCATTAAATGGAAATTTTTCATCGGAGTTAGTACTTTTATTTGGAGAATCGCGAAAAACTACTGATGAATTTAATGATCATCATAAGGATATTGCCGCAAGTGTACAGGCTGCTTATGAAGAGATTCTTCTCCATATGCTTTCTTGGGCTAAGTCTAAAAAACCAACTTATGAAAATCTTTGTATAGCTGGAGGATGTGGATTAAATGTAACTGCTAATGGAAAGATTGTAAAAAATAATATATTTAATAAAGTATTAATACCCCCTGCACCTCATGATGCTGGTGCGGCTATTGGCGCTAGTTTCTTGGCGGAGTCTTTATCTGGCTTATCAAGAGATAAATTGTCAATGCCTACACCTTACTTAGGGAAATCTTATCAAGATGATGAAATTATAAAGGCATTTGAAGACATGGGATTGCAGCCGCCATTACGTTTTAACGAGGATGAATTAATTGAAATTATTTCTGAGGCGCTTACGCGTCATGAAGTTGTAGCCTGGTTTCAAGGAGGCTCTGAATTTGGGCCAAGAGCCTTGGGTGCGAGATCTTTTTTAGCCGATCCTAGAGATGAGTCAATTCGCGAAGTGTTAAATACAAAAATTAAAAAGCGAGAGCTTTTTAGGCCTTTCGCTCCCTCGTGCAAAAAAGAAGTAGCAAATGATTATTTTGAACTTGATCAAGAGTCGCCTTATATGAATATAGTGGCCCGTGTAAAAGCCGATAAACAAGAAATAATTCCAGCAGTTACTCATACAGATGGGACAGCACGTGTCCATACTGTTGATAAAGATGTAAACCCACTTTATTGGAAGCTAATTGATGCATTTGAGAAAAAGACCGGTGTTGGCGTTTTATTAAATACGTCACTCAATATTCAAGAGCCTATAGTCGAAAATCCAACCCAAGCTATTAATTGTTTCTTAAGAAGCTCAGTAGACTGGCTTGCTATTGGGCCATATTTGTGTGATTCTGAATGGCGTAATCAGGTTGCCAATACACCTTCATGAATGGATGTTTTCTTTCTGTTGATTTAGAGGATTTTTCTTATAACTTGCAGCGCAGTTTGGGCATGGAAAATCCAGTATCACGATCTCTTGCAATGAATTTATCTATAGAGCGTATTATAAGAGTTATAGAAGAGGCTCCCGGGTCAAATAATATTACATTTTTTTCAACAGGGCAAGTTGCTAGAGATAATAAAGATATAATAAAATACTTATCTGATAATGGCCATGAAATTGGTTGTCATAATTATTATCATGATAATGTTAATCAATCCAATAGGGTGGATTTTTCTAAAGCATTAGATGATGCTATTGATATTATTTCTCAATCCTCTGGACAGCCAGTATATGGATTTAGAGCTCCTAATTTCTCTATTGACTTAAGCGATCAATGGGCTTTTGAGGAGATTTCTAAGCGATTTTTATACGATTCTAGTTTAACTTCTAGTGTTAAAGAGTGTCTAAATAGTACAACTGAACTAAAAATATTTGGTGATAATTCTTTGATTGAGTTTCCGGTGTTTTCTTATAAATTTTTGTCAAAAATCAATATTCGAGTGATAGGTGGTACTTTTTTAAAAATACTACCTTTGAAGATAATTATACAATTAATGCATAAGGCGGTAAGTGAAGGATTTTTACCATTAGTTTATATTCATCCATACGAATTTCTTTATGATGATGAATTTTGGTTGAGCAATAAAGATCTAGCATGTATACCATTAAAGAAAAAAATTTATTGGCAAGTGAGACAAAATCAATGGCTTAAGATGGGTAATAAGGGACTTATAAAAAAACTTTCTAAAATTTTAGAAATTTTTCCTAATCAAGGGACTATGGCTAGCCACCTAGGTATGAAGACTGATAAATGATAAGCACTAATTTCTTTAAAATGTTATTCAGATATCCTGTTGTAATCCTCCCAAAAATTAACACTCAGTAAAAGTAGAATTTTCTTATAATAAAAACATAAGGAGATTCAAATGAAGACAGCACGTAAATCAGATTCACAAATCATGCAAATACTGAGCCAAGCAGG
>Ga0209142_1000479_pt1 | contig 28012 bp, 26 predicted proteins | sample SaaInlV_120m_DNA_FD_184678 | JGI IMG/M metagenome (GOLD analysis project Ga0209142, IMG submission 184678) | Marine microbial communities from expanding oxygen minimum zones in the Saanich Inlet - Saanich Inlet SI074_LV_200m_DNA (SPAdes) (version 2) | ecosystem: Environmental > Aquatic > Marine... | reverse complement strand
GGTAAGCACTAGCAACATTATGATTGAGTATCGCTACTGCTTCATCTCCTGCATCTTTGAGTAATTGAGTTGGTGATTTTTTAAGTTCCGTTATACTTGCTGTATAGTTTGCTAATATTGGTTGCATTTATCATTCCTTATTTGGTATGATATATTATACTTTATTTAATACTTTATAGTCAAGTTCTTTAATTTAAAATTATTCATTCGCCCTGAAAGAAGTGCCCTTGGGGTACACCATTTATCATTAATTTAATACCTTCTTCCACGCTATAAGGATTCTTTAAATTCAATACTTTTTTAGTTTTACTATTATCAACTTCCAAACTTTCATAAAGTCTTTTATGAAATGATGGTTTAATTAACTTTAATAAGCTTTCAAAAAATGGTATTTTTATAAAATATACTTTTTTACCAAGACCATTAGCAATTAACTCTATTAATCTAGTTGTACTTAAAGGCTCATCATCACTAGCTAAAAATGTGCCTTCTTTTTCTTGAATGATTATCTCATCTATTTTGCTTTATCCAAAGATTCTTCAAAATCATTATTATCACCAAGTTCATCTGAAGTATAATTAAATTGATCGTATAATTCCACTTTTCTATTATTTTTATATCCAAATAAACTACTGAAAATAATTAAACTAAAACAAAAGCTACATCCTATATTTGTAATAGTAGCCAATTGATTTGATTCAATTAATAAAGTTAAAAACATCACAGCAATACCTATCAATAAAAATATCCCTCCAAATTGACCATCTAATTTTTGACCTACTAATGATTTTGCCATTTTTGGATTAGAATTTATTACTGTTTTTGTTGATTCTTTTATATCAGAAATAGTTATATTAACGAAACCTTTTGTTATCATCCAAACACCTATAAATTCAAACAATAAGGCAACAAATATAATTAAATTATATAATTTCACAGGCACTTACCTTCAAGTAAAATCTCTTCTATACTTTCCAAATACTTATCAAAAATAATCTTTTTATCAAATTCTTTAACTATTTTATTTAGCCTTGATTGACCCATCATTTATCAATTGTCAATTCTAATAATTTATCAATAATTATATTTTTATTAAAAATAGTATTTGTTAAATTATCACAATTTTTAGTAAATTCACCTATTTGTAACTTATCAGTTTCTATTGCTTTTATAAATATAGATTCTATATCTTTTAAATCTGTAGGAGATGCAGTGTATCCTAAATTATTATCTTTAACTATATCAGCAGTATCACCATTTATAATTGCTAGTATTGGTTTTTTGGCAAGTATATATGTTTGAGTTTTAGCAGGAACTGTAACTTCAAATATAGGTTTATCTATAAGTGATACTATTAAGAAGTCACTTGCTTTATAATATTTTGCCATCTCTTCTCTCGGCTTTCTTCCATGAAAAATAATATTACTATTTTTTGCAATAACTTTTAATTCTTCTAAAGCAGAACCATCACCTATAATATTTAGTTGTGATTTATCTTGATATTCTATATCTAAATTATTAAAAGCTTTTATAATATTTTCTAGATTTTGTACTTTTCCTACATTACCTGCAAAAGTGAAATGCACTTTTTTATCTTCATTAAATATTACAGCATCCATATTCATATCTAAATTATCAGCCCAGTTTGGTAGATAATTAAAGTTTAAATTTTGATTACAATATGGCTTTAGTTTTTTTTCAAATCCTTTTCCAGATATAGCAATATTATCAATATTATGATACATAAACTTAACAAAGCCATCTAATAAAAATGAAAGTATTTTTGTCTTTTTAAATCCATATGCATATATACTATCAGGCCATATATCTTGTGCCCAAAAAGCTACAGGCTTTTTATAGAATTTTTTTATCATAATAGCAGGAAACATACCAGTTAATGCACTCATATTAAATCCAAAAATATAATCATACTTCTTCCCTATTTTTACCGCAACAATACTACCACTTATCATAAAAGCAAAATACTTAAGTAATTTTTTAAGTAAAGAAGTTTTATATCCTGTAACTGCTTTTACTCTATATATATCTATACCATTCCAGACATTCTTTTGATACCATTTATTTTCATATCCATCAAATACTTCACTAACAGGATATGTTGGTACCATAGTTAAGACATCTACTTCATAACCTTTTTTCTTCCACGCTAACGCAACATCATTTATTTTAAACTCTTCAGGATAAAAACATTCTGTAACTATTAAAATCTTTTTTTTAGTCAAAATATATCAACCTATTTTATACTGTTTATATAAATCATTATTTTTCATTAACTCAATCATATCCTTAACCATTACTTCATAACTTGCTATCTCATAAATTATCTCACATCTAGTATCAATAAAACTTTTATTTACTTCTTTACCATCAACTTTATTAATTATTATTTCTTTTTTAGTATATTTTTTAAATAAGTTTAATAAATCATATTTATTTATAGATTCATTATTTGTAATATGATAAAGTCCTGTGATTTCATTTTCTATAGACCATTTAATAGCTTTTGCCAATTCCAATGTCGTTACTCCAGACCATATAGCTTTAGTGAAACCATTAATAGTTCCCTCTTGATTCATAAACCAATGAAATAATCCCTCTCCATTAGTTTTCAACTCTAAACCAATAATTGAAGTTCTTAATGTAATATTAGTATCATCAATAACTTCACCTAATGCTTTTGTTTTAGCATAAGTATCTTTTCCATCTCTTTCATCTGATTCTATATATTTACCTTTTAAACCTGAAAATACACAATCTGTAGAAATATGAATTAATTTAGAATTTATTTTATTACAAATATTAGCTAATAAGTGTGGTAAATAAGAATTAATATAAATTGTATTAGATATATCTCTTGATCCATTTATCAAAATACCAATACAATTTACAATATAGTCTGGTTTAATTTCAATAATAGTTCTTTCAAGTAACTCTTTATTTGTTACATCAAGTATAATTGTTTCTTCTCTTAATTTTTGTCTAAATGATATATCAAGCACTTCATAGTCATTAAATTCTAAAAAATAATTAACTACCTGATGACCAAGCATACCAGTAGAACCAAGTACTAAAATCTTTTTCTTCATTTAGTATTGCTTCCAAACTGTTCTATTTATATAATCAATATAACTAACTATGATTCGTACAACTTTTTTTGATACGGTATTTGTATCATAATCTTTTACTATATTCATAGATTGATTTATAGTTTGTTCAGTTACTATATCAATAGAACTAATTATATCATCACTTTTAAGTCCAGACATGATTAAAGTACCTTCATCCATACCTTCAGGTCTTTCATGAGCTTGTCGTATAGTAATCGCAGGAAATCCTAAGATAGAAGACTCTTCAGTGATAGTACCACTATCAGAGATTGCACAATATGCATTTTGCTGTAAAGCAATATAATCAAAGAATCCTAATGGTTTCATAAACTCAACTAAAGGATTAAAATCATTTTTATCTAAAGTTTCAAGTTTTTTTCTAGTTCTTGGATGAGTTGATACTATTACTCTTTTATTATATGTTGTAGCTATTACATTTAGTGAATCTAACAAATCATTGAAGTTTTGTTCACTATCTACATTTTCTTCTCTATGCGCACTTACTATAAAAAAATCTTTTTCTTTTAGATTTAAAGTTTCTAACACCATAGAGTTTTTTATATCTTCTTTATGATACACAAGTACTTCTTTCATAGAGGAACCAGTTTTAATAACAGTTTCAGGTCGTAGACCTTCTGATACTAGATAATCTCTAGCATGTTCAGTTAAAGTCATATTTATATCACTTAGTTGATCTACAATCTTTCTATTTATCTCTTCAGGGACTCTTTGATCAAAGCATCTATTTCCAGCTTCCATATGAAAAATAGGTATTTTTCTTCTTTTAGCAGAAATTACCGAAAGACAAGAGTTTGTATCACCATATAGCAAAACTGCATCTGGTTTAACTTCAGCAAGTAATTTATCTGATTTACTAATGACATTTGCAATAGTCTCAGCTGGATTATCAGCAGCAGCATTTAAAAAATAGTCAGGTTTTTTAATACCCATCTCTTGAAAAAACACTTCATTTAATTCATAATCATAATTTTGACCACTATGAACCAATATATGATTTGTATATTTTTCAAGCTCAGCCAAAACTCTACTTAGTTTTATGATTTCAGGTCTTGTACCTACTATTGTCATTACTGTTTTCATTAAATTACTCCAAATTCTTTTAAATCACTTTGTATTTCTACCAAAGAAAGAAGCATTTCTTTCATCTCTTGTTCGTTGAGTCTATGAGTATTATGAGAGTGATAGTCTTCAGCTTCAGTGATTACTTCGCCCTCTTCAAAAAACTGTGTATAGTTTAAATCTCTTGAATCAGAAGGTATCCTATAGTACTTATCCATATCTATAGCACTCACCATCTCTTCTCTAGTCAAAAGAGTTTCATAAAGTTTTTCACCATGTCTTGTACCTATGATATTTATTTTATGTTCAGATTTATTTAGTAAATTTTTTAGAGTGTTAGCCAAAAGCTCTATCGTAGCACCAGGAGCTTTTTGTACAAATATATCACCATTGCTTGCATTTTCAAATGCAAACATCACTAAATCTACAGCATCATCTAAACTCATCATAAATCTAGTCATAGCAGGATCAGTTATCGTTATCTCTTTCCCCTCTCTGATTTGATTTATAAAAAGCGGTATCACAGAACCCCTACTAGCCATCACATTTCCATATCTAGTACATGATATGATTGTATCACTATCATTCAAGTTTCTAGATTTAGCAACTGCAACCTTCTCCATCATAGCTTTACTTATGCCCATAGCATTGATAGGATACACAGCTTTATCAGTACTCAATACAACTACTTTTTTTACTTTAGCTTCTATAGCTACATTTAGTACATTTTCAGTACCTATAACATTTGTTTGAACAGCTTGCATAGGATAAAACTCACAAGATGGTACTTGTTTTAAAGCAGCGGCATGAAATATAAAATCAACCCCTCGTACAGCATCTTTTACAGAGTTTACATCTCTTACATCACCGATGTAAAATTTCAACTTAACATTATTATACTTTTTTCTCATATCATCTTGTTTGAGTTCATCACGAGAAAAAATTCGTATCTCTTTTATATCTGTATCTAAAAAACCTCTTAGAACAGCATTACCAAATGAACCTGTTCCACCTGTTATTAGTAGTATTTTATTTTTAAACATTTTTTTCCTTTAAAATTTCATCAAATATTGTTATTATACTTTTATATTTTTTGTTTTCATTACTTATTAAGTATTGTTGATTTTTATGTATTATATCTTCTACTTCATTATTATTTAGTAAATTAATATCTTTTATAGTTTGTACTAGAGATTCACAATCAAATAACTCATATGTTAAAACATTATCTCCATATACATCTAAACTATACTTTTCAGTTGGTATTATTGCCAATATTCCATTTTGAACAGCTTCAATGACATGTAATCCAAGAGTTTCTATGACAGAAGTAGATATTAGTATAGTATTATCTTGAAATTGTTTTTTTAATTCATCCTTTGAAACATATCCTAAAAAAATAGTTTTCTCATCTAAACTTTTATCCCAAAGTCTAGAGTTATGAAGTTGTTCTTTTGTTAAAGTAACTACCACTTCAAAGTCGCAACCATCTTCTTTTAGTTTATTCATAGCTTTTACAAAGTCTTCAAAGTTTTTATGAAGATACTCAAAATGTGGTCCAACTATATATAAATATCTCAACTTTCTTGAAAAGTCATATTCATTTGGATTATGAAATAAGTCATTATCAGTCTCAATATCACTTTTAATAAAGAATTCTTTTTTTGATATATCTATAAAATCACTCATATATTCTTTTACATGACTTGATTGAATTTCTATATTTTTAGTTTGTTTTATCATACTATGAAATACTATTCGTTTCAAAAATATTTGCTTCAACCATGGTAAATATTTTCTCTTTTCAAAATATACATTATCATTTCTTTTACTATAAAATAAAAGATTATGTACTTTTGTTAATTGTAGTACTTTTGAAAAAAATTGTGCTGAACCTGAAAAATTATAAATAATATTAATCTCATTCTTTTTTATAATACTTCTAAAAACAATATTTTCAATATAAAGTCTATGTAACAAACCTTTATTTTGAATCAATTGAAACTTAAAATTCTCATATTTAGTATATGTTTCAACTAAAGACAAAACATTTTTATTGTAATTACAAACCACTAAAAACTTATATTCTGTATTTATCAACTCTTTCATAAATTTAGCTAATACAGTTATACCACCTGAATCTTGAATACCTAAGGCATTAACTATTATATTTCTATTCTGCACTAATATATTCCTTACTGTTAATTACTTTTTTTGGGATTAAATATATATAAATAATATTCATTATTAATAAGATAATTGGTATCATAAAAAAATTCATTTTTACAGAAAACTGAATTAATCCAAACAACATATATAAATGTAAAATTACAATAAAAAAAGGATTCTTTTTATATTTAAAAAAAATAACATTAATTATTCTTTCACTAAAAATAAGTAAAAAACACCATATCAATATTAATAATACAATCTCAAAAAGATTTTGAGAAGATAAGTACAAATTACTTATTATATCAATTGGCATTGCATATGCTTTATCTGGAGCTACAATAACTCCAAAAATATCACGCGTTGAATCGAATGTACCAAAATCTAGACTACTAAAACCTAGAGAAGAATGTAAAAATAAATTAGTATTAACATAAGATAAACTACTAAAATAAGTAGCAAAAAATTCATGAAAACCTTGAAATCTTACAATGATAGTGCCTATCATACTAAACAAATACTCAAAATCAAATTTTTCACTACTTAATACAAATTCTACTAAATTAAATAAATCTATATTTTTAAAATTTTCAATATTAAAAATTAAATTTCTTGATATTGTTGCAAAACTAAGAATAATCACTACATAGATTAATACAAAGACTAGTACATTTCTTTTTTTTTGTATAATTAAATAACCAATCAATGGTAAAGAATGTAATATTACAATAGACCTACTTGCACTAAATATTCCGCTTATTCCAATTTCTAAAAGAATTATAATCATGACTAGAATATAAGACTTAGATGTATTTGTAAATAAAATAATAAATGAAATAATTGGAATAATTAAATATCTATAATAGTATAAAATACCAGCAATACGAAAAGGTAAATTTTCTTCAGGGTGAATTCCTACAATACCTATTTGATGTTGAAACATTATATATGATAAATACAATTGAAATGATAACAATGCAATACCTATATTTCTATATTTGTTAATTTTTGTTAATTGAAAATTTAATCGTATTTTATCTAAAGAATATAAATTTATAAAAATTTTATCAAATAAATAAGAGATCAATACGAATATTATCAAATACAAACTTACAACGCTTAAGGCTTCAAAAGTTTGATTATAACTAAAGTCATAGCTGCCTATTCCACTCCACCCAACCTCTTGATATTTATCTTTATTTATAAAAATAATTGGCATAGTCAGTAAGTATCCAAAATAAAAAAAAATAAAGTTCACTTTTACAAAAATACTATTAATTTTGTAAAAAACAATATATGCCAATAATTGAAATACTACACTAAAGCCAAAATATATACATATGTGTTCAAGACTTTCATTAAATAAAAAGTACACTAATCCAAAAATATTTAATCCAAAAAAGAATTGATTTAATTTTATATATAGAGTATTTAAAAACATAATTTACTTGTTTTTTACTAGTTCAGATAATATAGTACATACAATTGTTTTTTTACTTATTTTTTTTAGGTATTTTAAAACTTTAAAATTAAATGTTTTAATAAAAATATTAAAAACAGTTCTTACTACCAGTTCGTTTTCTTCAGCATTTAAGTTTTTTGGTAAGTTATGAATAATACGCATTAATTCAGTCTTATTGTTATTAGTAAATTCATTTAACATTAATTTTGTTTCTTTTTTAATGTCTACATTATTTATTTTAGATAAAGATTGAGCAATGACCCTATATTTAAAAAGTACATCATTAACATTTCCAAATACTGCACCTTCTTTAAACATTCTAAGCCATAGGTCAAAATCTTCAGCAATTTTATATTGTGATTGACCATATTGGATATTTTTTTTATCTAAAAAATCTTTTTTTATCATAACACTAGGATGAGCAAAAGGAACTTTTGAGGATAGAGATAAAATACATAATTCATGTGAAATAGGTACTAGATTTAAACCATCAATTGAACCTTCTTCATTAATAAGAAAATAGTGACAACCGCAGATATCAAGTTTATTATCTTTCATTAACATTATTTGAGATTCGAATCTATTTGGTAAACAAATATCATCAGCATCCATTCTTGCTATAAATTCGCCATTTGCAATGACAAGACCTTCATTAAGAGTATAAACTAAACCTTTGTTCTCTCTATCAATAACTCTGATTCTTGAATCAATTAATTTAAACTTATTTATTATAGCCATGGAACTATCTTTTGAACCATCGTTTAGGATAATCAACTCAAAGTTACTATAGCTTTGATTTAAAATACTGAGAATTGCTTCTTTCAAGTATTTTTCTGCATTATAAACAGGAAGAATAACAGAAATTAAATCTTTTTTATCAAGCATTCTTTTTCTCCCATTCTAATGCAGTTTTACATATATAATCTAAATTATCATACTTCGGTTTCCAATTAGTATATTCTAATATTTTACTATTATCTGAAATTAGCATTGCGGGGTCACCTTCTCTATGACTTGTAACTTCTACTTTAAAATCAATGTCGCTAACTTTTTTAACAGTTTGAATAACTTCTTTAACACTAAAACCATGTCCATACCCACAATTAAAAATATTACTATTATTTTCTTCTAAATATTCTAGTACTGATAAATGAGCAGAAGCTAAATCATCTACATGAATATAGTCTCTTATACAAGTCCCATCAAAAGTCTCATAATCATCACCAAATATCATAATTTTATCTCTTTTACCGAGTGCTGTTTTAACTACTAAGGGTATGAGATGCGTTTCTGGCTCATGACATTCCCCTATACTGAGACTTTCCTCTGCCCCTGCAACGTTAAAATATCTTAAAATTACATATTTAAAATCTTTATTTGACTTTGCATTATCTTTTATAACTTGTTCTGTAAAAAGTTTAGACGAGCCATATGGATTAATGGGATTAGTCAACTCTGTTTCTTTTAAGGGCATCTTATCCATAGCTGGTTCACCATAAACTGCTGCAGTTGAACTAAATATAAATTTATTAACATTATATTTATTACACATGTTAATAATATTGGTACTATTACAAGTATTATTCATATAATATTTAACTGGATTTTCTACAGATTCACCTACAAGTAAACTAGCTGCAAAATGGATAACAACATCAAAATTATTGTCTTTAAATATTTTATCTAATTCATTCCATTCACTTAAATCTTGATTTATAAAATTGAAATCTCCAAAATTTTTTAATGTTTTTATAGTATTTTCAAAACCTGTTTTAAAGTTATCAATTATAGTAATATTATGATTTGTAGTCTCTAATAATTGTTTAGCAGTATGACTTCCTATATATCCTGCTGCTCCTGTTATAAGTACATTCATTTCTAAATCCTTTTCCAACTTTTACAAACTATATCACCAGACTGTTCAAGCATTTTCGCATCATTAAACCATCTTTTCGGAGATATAATAATCTTATTATTATTTTGGTTTAGCCAAGCACCCCACCAACTAAAACTACTATTTGCTATGATATTATGAGAACATAAACTCATAAGATATACATCTTCATGTGGTATTCTTTTTTCTTCACTTTCAATATAAATAGCATTTTGCATTTTTAGATTCTTTTTTACCCACTCTATATCATCAGAAAATATAAAATATTTTATATCATTAAACTTATCATCCATTAATTCAATTGATTTTTTATAATACTCTATATCGCAAGTACCATGTGTATTATTAGATTTTTCATTAGAGACGTAGTCACCTCTTCTTATATGAATAGAACAGCTTACTATACTACTTACAATATCTTTTTCGATTTCTTTAGTATAGTTAGATAAATCCTTATTAATGACAAATTGATCTAGAAGAATACTTCTTATTGTAGTAAAATATTTTTCACTTTGAAAATAACCATCAATATATCTGTTATCTTCAACATCTAATAATTTTTTATCAAAAAGTAAACTTTGTTCCTTTACTAAATTTGAATTATCGATTCCAAGTTTTTTTAAAATTTTAGATAATATATTATTTACATATAATTTCTTATTTTCTTCCTGCGTTGATGTTTCTAGATCTAAATCATATTTATCTAACTGATAACCACCATGTAACTTATATGTATCAAATGAGCTTATATCTATTTTTACTTTATGACCTTTTTGTTCTAGTACCTTTGCATAGGCATACTGAAACATTTGATTACCAAGTCCACCTATTGCTTTAACAATTATCAAAATTTTATACCATGACTATTGTACATATTCATATCTTCAACACTATCTATCTCAATCCAACCACCATTTATAAACACTGGTTTTACAATCATTAGGTTATCTATAATCATTTGAATTAAACTTGTCATATACATATTGTCATAATCTTGACCATCATATAGTTTATTTTTATCTAAAGCATCATAAAATTCTATAACTTTTTTCATTGTATCTTTTGAAATCTTCATCAATCCAATATATTGACCTTCAATATCGTCATAACTATTTGGTTTTTTACCAAGCTCTACAATATTTCCATCAACAACTTTTAATGTTTCAGCATCTTCTAGTGGATTTTCCATTCTTAATGACCATAGATCTTTCCAATCTTTATCAACTACTACACCAAAATCTCCCTTATTGTTTATCAACTTTTCTAAAATTTCATCTGTATATATAATATCAGCATAAGAGATAATAATATCGTCATCCATAAATTCAATTGCATTAAATAAGGTTGATACCATATTTGTTTTATCAAATTTATTATTTGTAAAAAAAGTAAGTTTATGTTCTTTTAAATAATCCTCTAAGACCTCTTTTTTATAGCCATTTACCACTGCTATATCTTTTATATTACACTTATCTGCTGTATCTAAAATATAATCTATAATTGGTTTATTATTATATTCAACCATACATTTTGGTTTATTATCTGTTAAAGGTCTAAGTCGTGTACCTTGTCCTGCTGCTACTATTATCATTTTCATATTTTGAACTCCAAATCTTTTCTACTTGCAATAAAAAAGTTATTTTTTATATTTTCTTTATTATAAACTAATTCTTCTTTTGTACATATATCAATAAGCTTACACCCTGCTTCATTTGCTATGATATGAGAGGCAGCAGTATCCCATTCTTTTGTGCCATTAAGTCTAGGGTATACATCTATATCACCTTCTGCTAATTTACATATTTTTATAGATGAGCCAAATTTTTGAATTTTATTAATATTATATGTGTCAAAAAATTCTTCTACAGCTATAGTAGAATGAAAATTACTATCAGATGCTATTAAATCTTTTCTTGTAGAAGTATTAAAAATTTTATTACCATTTTTATATGCACCTTTATTGATTTGTGCATAATAAACATCATCTGAAACAGGAATATATACTACGCCTAATATTGGTTTATTATTTTCAATCAATGCAATATTTATAGTAAATTCACCATTCTTAGCAATAAAATCTTTTGTACCATCTAGTGGATCAACCAGCCAATATTTATCCCAATCTTTTCTTACATTGTATTCAACAGGAGTTTCCTCTGTAACTATTGGATAGGAAGAGATTTCTTTTAAACCTTTTATAATAATTTCATTTGCAATTAAATCAGCTTGTGTAACAGGTGAATTATCATCTTTTATATCTATGTTAAGATTATCTTTATTATATATTTTTATTATTTCTTTACTTACTTTAGTGCAAATATTTATTACTTTACTTATCATTAAAAAATACCTTTATTAAATTTAGCTCATTTATATCAAAATGCTCTTCTCTCTCACTGTGCCACATTTGTCCAAAGATTTTATGTTTTTTATGTTCTATTGCTTTTATCATGCCATCACTAGTTGTAGAAGAGATTAAAAAGTCATCTGATATATTTTTGATTGCATAATTATGAAATGAATTTACATCATTTAACTTAGATAATTCATTGAAATATTTAGACTCTTTATTTACTTTTATACTATGTGTAACAGCAACTTGGTCTTTTGCTTTTATAAAATCTGCTCCAAAATATTCAGCTATTATTTGCATACCTCTACATACCCCTAAAATTGGAATATTATTTTGTATAGCATATTTTATAAGTTCTTTTTCAAAAATATCTCTTTGTAATGATTCATCACTAGAATTTAAACTATTTAAATCATTGCCACCAGTCAATACAATTCCATCTATTTTTATATTTTCAAAATACTTTTTAAAATCATATTCAATAGGTAAAATAATAGGTAAAAAATTCAACTCATCAAATAACAAACTCCATCTTGTATCTAAAGCTTCTCTAAGTTCATGATAACAGTCATTTAGCATTAATCTTTGAGTAACTGCTATGTTCATCATGACAATATTTTAACCTGTTTATTTGAAGCATCAATTTCAATAGTTTTTGCAGATGAGTACTTTAAAAAGTTATTCTCACCACATCCTATAACTGCTGGTATTCCCATCTCGGCACATCTAATAGCCATATGGGAGTTTGCTCCACCATAGCAAGTGATAAGCCCTCCAATATTTTTTGAAAATAGATAATCATATCCAGGGTCTGCTGACTTTATACATATTATTTTATCTTCTAAATCATTTGAAGATATATCTTCTTCTTTTATGATAGTTGCCTTAATTCTTTTTAATGTTATAAAATTAGCTTCATTATCTTCCAAAAAGAAATTATATATATCGGCTTCATTTACTATAATACTTGGAAGTTTTATAGCTTTTGTGTATTGATAAAACTCTTTATTTTTCTCTATATCAGATTTTAGTATATCTTTTACATCTCTATGATCTAATGTTGCATAAAGATTTATTATCTCTTGTATATCTATAAATGCTAACTCACTTTTATCAAAATCAAACCTTTGTCCAAATTCTTCAATATACTTTAGTATTTCACTTAAATGTTTAGTAAATACAAATTTTACAGACTCTCTACCTTCTATTGACTCTTTGATAAATATCATCAAATCATCGAAATTCGTTTTTAATTCATTTTTTAATATAAGTTTTTCTATATTTTCTTTTTGCTCTTGTGAAAACTCAAATGTATTAATATTTTCATCAACTTTACTACTTATATTTGTAAAATAGCTATCATAAGCTTCATCATATCTTGATGACAATATATCATAAGTCCCAGGTCGTAAATGTCCATAAGTGTCTAAGAAATCACTTTTAGGTAAGTTATTTATATCTGTTGATAGTTGTTTTGATACAGTATTTAATGAGTTTAAAAAAGTATCATAATCTTTTTTTGTGATTATTTTTTCATCTACTAATGACTTTAATATTTGAACTGCTATAAAACCTGCTCGTGCAACTCCTGCAAAAGGTAAAGTTCCATATCTTTTTACATCTTTTATAAGCCAATATATTTTATCTATCAATGATAAATCTGAATTTACTACATCATCAAATTTATCTTTTAATTGTACAACTTTTTCTAAATCTTTTTTATAAAGACCATCTTTTATATCTATGATATTATTCGTAAGATTTAATAACGATAGTTTTATATTATTTAATTCACTATCATCAAATCCAAATTCTTTTAGTTTTAAAAGTCTATTTTCCAATCCAAAATAATAACAAGAATATATTATCTCAAACTCTACCTTATCATGATGATTTATATTTTTTGATAATTCATCAAGATAATAGTTTACAAGTTTTGTAGCTATTTTATCATCTAAACGTTTAGGTATAAAAGAATTAAATGATATTCTTACATCTATAAATGGCACACCTAAAAATGATACTAAAAGTGGATGTGACCTAAGATTTCTATATCCATAGTTGTCTCTTTGGTATGCCCAAGTTTCATCTGTGATGAGTTCTTTATATAGTGACAACGCAAGTCTTTTTGGTCTTATACCTATTATCTCAGCAGGATTCCAATCTGGCATTACTCCAAAAATAGTCCTATCTCCTAATAAGTTAGGATGTGGAGCATTTAACTTTTCTATTTTTCTACCTAGTTTATCTAAACTTTTTGTTAAATCTATACTAGATAAATCTTCTTTATTTTGAATAACGATTGCTCTAACTTGTAATATATATAACTCATCACCACTAAATGCAAACTCTATATCTAAGAATTTATTATTAAATATCTCTTCGCATTCTTTTGTTGCTTTGATTAGTTGTTTTAATTTCTTATTTTCTATTATTTTATTTTCTTTTAAAGATATAAAAGTTTTAAGATTATTACTATCTCCACTTGTAACGCTTGTAGTACTACCACTTTCATCATAATTTACAATATAGTAAGAACTCAGTGTATCCATATCAGATGTAAATATTACACCTGACATAGTTACATTTTCAAGCATAGGCTGTATAAACACTTCATCATTGTTAGTTAAACTATCTCTGTACGAAGATATAACTTGCTCTATAGCATTCGATATATTATCCAATGAATTAATATTTACATTTAGTACACTATCAAATCCACCTGCGTTTGATGTTTGCAGGTTATCTTCACTTGATGAAGATGATCTAACTATTAAATTTGTATCAAATTCTAATTTTAACTGTTTTAAAATAGATTCTTTTTCTTTAGAATATTTTATTGCATAAAATCTAAATACGGATAATACATTAGAGTATTTGACTATTGATTTTAAATCTTCTAGTGTTTTGGCTTTTGATGATAATTTAAGATATTTCATTTATATATCACTTCTTATTATATTTTATAATTGAAGCATGTTTTATAAAAGGATGAACAATAAAAAATGTTGTCGCTTCTTCATTTTCATCTTGTTTTTCTAAATTAAGTAAACTATTTTTAAAAAACCCTACTAATGTTTTTGTTCGTACAAGGGGATCTAATACATAATCAAAATCAATTTGTTTTTCTAATATTTTATAATTTTGCTTATATAATACTGGACCTTCATCTATTCCCTCTTCAAATAAAATAACACTGCATCCAACAGTAGAGTTATGCAACATTGAATAATAAATTGTTGTACTACCTCTAAATTTTGGTAGCCATCCAGGATGTACATGTATAAATTTTTTACCCTTTGATAATATTTCAGCTCTCAATATTGTTCCACCAGGACCAGAATAAACAATATACTCTTCATCAATATTTTCAACTTCTTTTATAACCTCTTTTGAATTAATATCTAAACTATCTACAATTATATACTCAATATTATTATTTTCTACAGTTTTAAGAATATGTTCTTTTTCATCAAATTCTATATCTAAGTCAATTAATCTTCTAATAAACTTCTGATTTGAATCTTTTGAAATCAACTTATCATTTTCGGTATGCTCTGCTAAAGTTACATTTTTATCATTTAAAATTATTGCTTTTTTTGGTATAAAACCATTTTTAATAAGATTTTGAAGATATGCTTTTGACCTATTATTATTGATAAGTAATACTGAAAAATTTATCATATTAATTCTCCTATTATTTTAAGTTCGCTTTCAAAAGCTTTTTTTGAATAATATATTTCATCTGATAATATAAAATCACTTTTAACAGATGAGATAATATCATTTACTTTTAAAATAGCATTAAGATAAACAAATCTTTCTTCTGTTTTTGTAATACTATAGTATTTATAAAGAACCAAAGAAAATAAAGGATAGTTTAGTAATTCTTCAAATTCTAACGAACTTTTTCTAATCTCTTTTAAATCATAAGTTAAATATAATTTTTTTCCTACTTCAAATCTTTTTATAAGTAAATGTATTACTATTTTTTCTTTTATTAAAATTTCATTTGTACTATTACTCAAGTAAATTAAAAAATCTTTTAATATTAAGTTTGTATTAAATTTATATTCTTGATGAGTTAGTATATTGTTATTGATACCAACTTTATGTAATCTATTTTCAAAAAAAGATATACTTGATAATCTATCTTCTTTAATCTTATCAAAAAATAAATTACCCTCAAATTTAGAATATTGATATTTATGTGGAAATTTTAATAAATTTCTTTGAGTATAAGTATATTTATTCTCAATCTTAATATTAAAATCTTTTGTAATACTCTCTATCATATTTTCATAATCTGGATTTTCAATATTGTTATCTATGATAATATCAGGTGAATAAGGTGGTTTAAATTCTATATCTACCCCAACTACATTTTTTATCTCACCTTTTTGTGCTTTTATATATAATTCTTTATTGTCTCGATTTACTAGGGTATCAAAATTAACATCAATATAAACCTCTTTATATTCAGCAATATTTTCTTTATTATATTTTTGATTATCATGAAATATTGACAAGACACAAGCTACAACATTAATACCTTGAGAACTTAAAAATTCACAAAATCTACTTATTCTATAAGCATTTTTTCTTCTATCTTCAATCGTATGACCTAAGTCTTCTCCTAAAATATTTCTAAATGTATCACCATCCAAAAAAATCCATTTTTCACTTGATAAAATTAACTTATCATAAAGTTTTTTACCAATTGTAGTTTTTCCTGATGCTGACATTCCTATTAACCATATTACCATATTATAATCCCTTCTTGTTTATTGTTTCACATATTTTAATATAATGATTTTGTGCAATTTCTACTAATTTTTTATAATTATTATCTTCTTCTTCTAGTACTTTAATTTCATTATCCAATGGATGATAACTAGTAGTAAAATTATAACTATCTATATTTTTACTAGAAATATCTATCCAAGGAACTTTAAAAAACAATACATTAACTTCATCCCTTACCGCTATCTCATACTCTTTATTTGGATAAAGCGACTCTGTAATAGCACAACCATTATTTTTATAATTAAATTTATTTTCTATATTCAAATCATTGCATATTATACTTGGTAATTCTCTTAATTCTTTAATACTATTGTCAATTTTACTATCTGTATTGTTTTTATATAGAAATATTACTTTTTCTCTCTCTTTTCCTAAAAGTTCATCTGTATGAGTCATAAAGTTTACACCATGGTCAGAATGAACTAGCACCATCGCTTCTTTATCATACGAATCTATCACATCATATAGTCTTTGTAATTTTTTATCAAAATGAGTTATACTATTTTTATACATATTGATTCGTTCAATATCATATAGAATAGAAGTGTCTTTAGAATTTCCTTTTAACTCTTTAAATTTAAAATCTTCTATATTACTTTCACTTTGCGAAGATATAGATTGTAAAGTATGGGACTCATGAATATCAAAAAAGCTTAAAAATTGATACTGATTTCCTCCAAAAGCTTCTAGCTGTTCTATACTTTCATTTATAATATAATTATAATCTTTATCAACAGCTAATATATATCTATCAAAACCTTTATCATAACCATTTACAGCTGTTAATTTTGGTATATTTGTACAAGCAAAAGTATTATAACCCTCTAGAGATAATATATCTGCCAATGTAGTATCTTTTATCTTATCTTCTCTTCTTGGATGATATAGTAAATGTTCATTTGTGTACTTTCCAGTAAGAACACCTGCTATTGATGAAAGTGTCCATTCTGCTTGGGCATAAGCATTTGTAAAAGAAGTTCCTCCATTTGAAAAGAATTTTTTTGTATTTGGCATTATCTCATATCCAAACTTTTCTATCATACATTGAGTTAGCGCATCTATAAAAATATGAACTATAAGTTTTGGTTTATTTTTTAACAATACTTTATCTTTATAGAAAGGTTTACCTATTGATATATCTCTTTTATTTGATTGTATTATAATTTTATCTATGGGTATATCACTTTTTATTGGTAGATAGTGAAATCTATTTTTATATTTCAATTCTAGTTCAATATTTTTATTTCCATATGTCAATATGATTTTATCATTGCCTTTTTGATTATCATTTAAATCTTGAATAAGTAATGGCAGTACCATATCTTTAGTATTATCAATATTTAATTCATACGAAGAGTGCTTTAAAATAGTTTTAACTTCTAAGATTTCATAAGGTTTATATATGTTTATTTTATTTAGTAAACTAACATCTTCATAAGGTACTATTATCTTTTTATCATAAAGTTTATTTTCATTTATATTTTCAAATTCTTCATATATATTATCTATAACTTTATGTGGCATAATTGCTTTATCTTTAATGATTCTTTTTACTAATAATTTAAAATTAAAATTTATATATTTTAAAATAAATTTCTTTAATATTTTTTTCATTATTTATTTACTTTTTCAAATATAAAATCTTTAAGTATATATAAATATTTCATTAGTTTTGATACTTTCTCTCTTTTCCCACCATACATATATGAAGTTTGTTTAAACATAAATTCTCTATATCTAAATACTTTTTCATATTCTTCAATATATTTTATAAATGAAGATTCTTTTTTTAAGGTAGCATCATCATCTTCATTTATACCTATTTCTATTTCTCGACTACTTCTATTAAGAATATATCCATTTTCTAATGTTCTTATATAGATAATATCTTTTCTAATTACTGCCCATACTTCTATATTTTGATTTACTGATGGTGCAAAATCTAAATGGTCTTCTATAATAATATATTCATTTTCATTTTTGGATAAAAGAGAAACTCCTTCAAATATTTTTTCCTGTAATATGTCTTGCATAGTTGGGAATACATTAGCAATAGAACATAATTTATCATTATATTTTATATAGTTTTCAGATTTTTTACGATGTATCATTAAAATATTAGTTCTATCTTCATTTAAAAGTAAATGTTTCTCTTGCCTCTTAACCTCATGAGCAAACTTAAACCCATGATCAGAAAATACAAATATATGGTCAAATTCATCTTTATCAAAATTATCAAAAATTATATCATATGATTTTTTAGTATCTTTATATGCTTGTTGTTCTCCATGAGTGGTATAACTATTATCATCAAAAGACCAATGATAATCTGGTAGTCCAACAAATATAAAATGGTTTTCTTCTAGTTTTGTATCTGCTAAATATTTATCTAAATTGTAATCATTATTATGAATATCAAGATTTGAAATATTTTCAGGAAACATACCTGCCTCTCTTTCATTTGGATTTGAAAAAAATGTCATTTTATAATTTTTTTCAATAAATAAATCATATATAGTTTTCAATTCTTTATTTAAAAAATACCTAGGCCATTTAACTCTTGAATCACATCCGTTTTTATATGGTATTTTTCCAGTTGCAAAAGTTGCTAAGCCTCTAGGAGTATCTGGGCCTTGTGAAAAACAATTTGTATAATATGTTCCACCAAGTTCTCGTAATGATATGTCCAACGGTGTATCTTCTTTTATTTTTTTGTTAAATAAAGACAATCTATTTGGTCTTATCATATCAATAAATACTACTAATACTTTCACTATTTATCCTTTTCTAATATTTTAATAATTTTTTTTGCTTCATTTAGTTCAAAATTCCACCATTTGGAAGTTTCTATATCTTTTATTTTTGATTCATTAAATCTATATTTTATTACCTTTGCAGGGCTTCCCACTACTACAGCGTAAGGTGGAACATCTTTTGTTACAACAGAATTGGCTCCTACAACAGCACCATTCCCAATTTTAACATCTCTTAATATTATAGCATCAACACCGATCCAAACATCATGACCTATAGTACACGGCTTTTTTGTTAATTCATGATAAGCATCATTATAAAATAATGAATTAGTAGATATTTTAGATAAATCATGTTCTCCTTGCCCAATAGATACATTATTGGCGATTGAACAGTAATTACCAATTGTAACTTTTGTTAAATAACAATTTTTACCAATATAAACTCTGCTTCCAATTGTACAATAAGCATCAAGTTCACTATATTTATTTATAACACTATTCTTACCTACAATAGTTTTTAATGATATTGCAGAAGTATAAGAAACAACACTTCTTCTTTTATTTATAAAATATAATAATATAGTTTTAACTATTTGTTTTAACATTTTTAATATCCTTCTTAATGACTAACCATACAATAAATAAAAAATATAAACCAAATAAAGATATTACTGCTAAATTATATAAAATATTTAAATCACTTACATCTATGACATAAACCATAAAAAAAGGCATTGCAAAAAATATAATTTTAAACAGTTGAATATCGTATTTTATTTCTAAAAGTTTTTTCATATTATAATACATATAAATAAAAACTAAAAAATATGCTATACCCAAAACTAAAGGTATCATAAAATAATTTGTACCAAAATCTATACTACTTAATAAGCCTAACGATACTACAAATCCAACAAAGTATGGCACTATTGTACTTGTTGTTTTATATTCAGATTGAGATATGCTATTAAGTGAATTTGTCATAACTCTAAAAAATTCTATTCCTACCCCAAACATAGTATATATATAAGAATCATGGAATTTTTTATCCACTAGTATATTTATCAATACTTCAGACATAGCAATAGTAAAAAAAGCAGCTAAGATATATATTGGTACAATTTGTCTACTTATATCATTCCAAGCCTCTGCTCTTTTCTCTTTTGTTGCATTATGTATTTTTTTTAAAAATATTGGACTAAAATATTGCATAGATATACTTTCTATTGCACCAAATACAGCTGTTGAAATGCCTAGTCCTACAGCAACATATCCAAGTACTTCTGCTGAATATTGATAATCAACTAAAAATCTATAAGCTGTATTTTGACCCCACATTAAAAAAGTAGTCAATCCAATAGGTAATGAAAAGACTAGTATTTTTTTTATTCTTTCTTTTGTTAATGTTATTTTTATAATATTTATATCTAGTTTATTTTTTTGTATAAAAAAATTAAATATAATAGATAACATTAAAGCTTCAGATAGTACTATACCTATCAACCAACCAATAGCAAAATTATAATAGAAATAAACTATACTAACAGAACATATTAGACCTATTACTAAAGTAGATATTAGAAATACAACGAATTCTTTTCTATATCCAAGCATATTTGAACCGCCCATAACATTTCTATGTATTGTGCTAATCAATATCGCAATAAATATATATATTAAAAATAAGTCTAAACTAAATTTTGTTTCATAACCAAGATAATAATAAATAGATGTAGAGATAGGTACAGATACAAATGCAACTATTATTATCCAAACAATAAATATACTAATTGCATTTAATAAATTCTTACTTTTTTGCCAATGTAATACGTGTCTACTAAAATACATTCCTGGAGGGTTAAGTAATACAAGATTGAAAAAAGCTAATAATGCTAAAATAATATAATAATTTCCAACTTCTTCTGGTGTTAAGAAAGTAGTTAATAACCTAATAGATATTAGCATAATAATAATTTGGAGTACTCTCCCACCTATTATTATCATTAAATCTTTATTCATACTATTTGTCCAAATACCCTTTAAATAATTTTAAAAACTCTTTCATGTCTTTATAATCAATTTGTCCTATATTTGCTACTCTAAATGTATTAAAATTAGCAACTTTTCCAGGATAAATAGTAAAATTTTTTTCAAAGAAATAGTCATGCATATTATTAAAATCCACACCATCTGGTATAAATATTGAAGTTATAATTTTACTATGATATTTATCTTTTACAAGATATTTTAAATTATTTTGTTTTAAAAATTTTGTTAATATTTTCCAAGATTTTGAATATCTTTTATATCTATTTTCTACACCCTCTTTTTTTGTTTCAACTATAGCTTGTTTTAAAGCAAAAAGTGTTTGAACTGGTGGAGTAAATCTCATTTGATGTGAAGAGATAAAGTTTTTGTATTGTGCAAAAAGATTTAGATAAAAATTTCTTGGTTTTATATCTTTTAATTTATTTAATGAATTGGTATTTGCTATCACAAATCCAACACCCGCCATACCTTGAATATTTTTATTTGAACTTGCAAGTAAATAATGGATATTTTGCTTTTTCATATTTATAGGTATTGCTGAATAAGAGCTCATAGCATCAACAATAAGTTCTAAATTATATTTTTTAGCTACTTTTCCTAAATTATTAAGATTATTTAACAATCCAGTTGTAGTTTCATTATGAATAACTGCAAGATGAGATATAGTTTTATTTTCTGTTATAACTCTTTTAAGTTTTTTTAGATTTATTGGTTTTATTGGAGAACTTTGAAATTCTATATAATTCATATCATAAGCTTGGGCTATTTGACACATTCTTTTTCCATAAGAACCATTATTAATAATTAATACTTTTTTATTATGAGGGACAACTGAACTAATTGCAGATTCGACTACTGCAGTACCACTTCCACCAAATAATATAGTTGTATAATTTTTTGGTTTTGCAACTATTTTTGTAAGTTCTTTTGATACATATTCCATCAGGTCACCAAATTCATACTCTCTTGGGCAGATATCTGGAACTACTTGTGCATATTTTACACTATCTGTAGTTGTTGCTGGACCTGGATTTAATAATATATTTTTTTTAATTTTCTTCATATTTTGCCTTTATTTTAGGTAATATTGTATTTAACGCACGATTTAAATGATTTTCATCATCTATCTCGCACCAAATTAAGTTCTCTATTTTTTTTACATTAAACGGTGATAGTTTTGCAGTTTGAACCATAATATATTCATAATCAATTTTAGGATTATTTTGATTTTCAAAGGCTGTACACATCATCTTGAACCTATTTTGTGATATTTTAGAGATTCCAACCAATTCACTGTTAACTGTAGTCAAATTTTCTTTTTGCTTTGACATTTTAACTAGATTTTGTTTTTTATCAGTTTGAATATAAACTTCATCTTCAGAATTTGTTTGACCACTAGACAGTATTATGTCATTAATATTATCATTAAGCAAAATTCTTAACGCATCTACTTCATATAGCAAATCTGATTCTAAAAGTAAAAAATCTTCTTTTAGTTTATGTTTCATATTATATAAAGTATACATACTACTAGTAGTCTTATATTGGTCACTTTTAATACAAGTAATCCCAGAATAATCTAAAGCAAACTTTTCATAAACTTCGCTTAGATATCCTGTACCTATATAAATATTTTCTATTCCACACGAAAGTAAATTATCAATACTTCTTTTTATCAATGAATTATTTTCTAATTCTAAAAATCCTTTCGGTTGTAATTTTGTTTTTTCTTTTAGTCTACTACCCAAACCAGCAGCAAGTATAACAGCAGTTTGTATCATTAAAATTTATCAACTTTTACTATATCTAATGGTGGTCGTGGTGTTTCATCATCAAGTCCACACTTAACACAAATAAAATTTAAACCTTTATTTTCTAAAGTATCTAATATATTCGAAAAATCTTCTACTCTTGTAATATTTTCACCTATAGTATTAAGATTTGAACTCTTTGCAATATTGTTATAATCAATATGACTTTGATAAGTATTTTGTCCACCCGTAGATTTATTTTGTTCATTATCAAATAAAATATATGTTAAGTCTATATTTTCATATCTTCCAGCAGTTGTAAGTCCACCCATATGCATAACAAACTCAGCATCACCACCTAAAACTATCACTTTTTTACTAGCAAGTGCAGCTCCAAGTCCAAGGGATAAAGCTCCTCCCATATTTCCTGCCATATAAAAATTAGATGTATCTGGCATAAAAGAATACATCTCTCTTGCTGTATTTCCTGTTGTTCCTATAAAAAGTGTATCTGTATCTTTAAATTTCTCATTTAAGTTTATAAGATACTTACTTCTAGGGGTTAATAAAGATAGATCTAGTTTATGGGTATCATCTAATTCAACTTTAGTAAATGTGTCTTTTTTTAGGATACAAATTGTTGCACTTGTATCACAAAGATTAATTTGATTTATAGCCTCATTTATATTGGTAGTATCTAAAATTGTATTTTTATATCCATAAGATTCTATAAGTGTAGGAAGCTCAGTTGCTAAGTGTTGATGTTGTATCTCACTATCTCCATCTTTATATGTTCTCCAAGAAGTGATTATAGAGAAAGTTACACCATAAGGTTTAAGTAAACTTGTTATACAACTTCCCATATTTGTCATACCAGAACTTTGTACTATTACTATAGGTTTAGCACCACTCATTTTAAGTCCTGCCGCAATACTACAAGCTACTGCTTCACTTGCACATGCTATATACTCTATATTATCATTATTTATAACAGCATTTATAATATTTTTAGCAAAACTACATGGCACTACACATAAATGAGAGTATTCTTCTTGAATTAACTTTTCTAAAAATAAATTAGTATCAAGTGCCATTATTTTGTACCTGGTATTAATTCTAAAATATCTTTTATTTTCATACAATCGGGCTCAGCTTCAAGTGTTCTTTTATGTTTAAGTATAGATTTTGCAACATTCATCATTCCTGGGTATGCTGCTCTTAACATATGATTTGCATATATCACTACATTTACCCCTATTTTTGCAAACTCATCAGTTGTAACACTATTAAAACTTGTAGGTACCACAACTACTGGTGTAGTTTTATCTTTTACTCTAAAACTTGTAACAAACTCTATTATTTCTGCTGGATCTTTTAGTCTAGAATGTATCATAATTCCATCTGCACCAGCTTCAACATAAGCAAATGCTCTTTGTAAAGCATCATTCATTCCTGCTTCAAGTATCAAAGATTCGATTCTTGCTATTACCATAAAATCATTTGTAATTTGTGCATTTTTTCCCATTTTAATTTTATGGCAAAAATTTTCAATAGTATCTTGAGTTTGAGATACATCATTCCCAAATAATGAATTCTTTTTAAGACCTGTTTTATCTTCAATAATTACAGCACTTACTCCAGTTCTCTCTAAACTTCTAACTGTAAATTCAAAATGTTCAGCTTTTCCACCTGTATCTGCATCATATATAAGTGGTTTTGTTGTAACTTCAAAAATTTCATTAATAGTAGTAAGTCTTGCTGTTGTATCTACCGCTTCAATATCTGGCTTACCTTTTGAAGTAGAATCTGTTAAAGAACTTGACCACATACCATCAAAAGTAACATTTTCATCATCACTTGTAGCTTCACTTGCATTTTCAGCAATCAATCCACTTAAAGCATTATGAACTTCCAATATTTTAACTACTGGTTTAGCATTTATAAGTTTTCTTAATCTACTTTGTCTTGCAGTAGTTGTGATACCTAATTTACCCATCTGTTCTTTAATCTGCATATCATTTATATCTTTACTATAAGAAATTTCAACTAACTCACCACCCCATTGCTTTAAGGTTTCAATAACTTCTTTTCTATATTTCTTTTGATAAGAATCTTTCCAATCATCTCCATGAACTACAAAATCAGGTTTCAAATTTTGCAAATTCTTTACATATGAAGCACTATCTTGAGCAATTACTTCTTTTACCTGTGATAAATTTTCTAAAACTTCTTTTCTTTTATCAAAATCTAAATATGGAATATCATTTAATTCACCACAAGCTTTAAGAGTAAGAAGTCCTACTGTTACCTCACCAAATGTAGCTGCTTTTTTTAATATATTTATATGACCTGCATGAACTAAATCTGCTATTAAACTTACATATACTTTTTTCATTTATTTGTCTTCCTTATTATTTAAATACCATTCATACATAGTTGTAATTCCATCTTCAAGCCGAACATTATGCTTCCAACCTAAATTATGCAATTTAGTTGGATCAGTTAATTTAACCATTGTCCCATCTGGCTTATATGTATTAAAGTATAATTCACCCTTAAAGCCAACTATTTCCCTAATTATTAGTGCTAACTCTTTTATAGATATATCTATACCTGTTCCTATATTAATATGCGTATTTCGTATCTCTTTAGTATCAATAGAATAGGTATCTTTAAAGTCTCTATTTTCTAATAAAAACACACAAGCATCAGCCATATCTTCACTATATAAAAACTCTCTTCTAGGTTTTCCACTTCCCCAAATCTCTACTTGTGGTGTGTTATTTATTTTAGCTTCATGCATCTTTCTTAAAAGTGCTGGTAGTACATGTGAAGTTTCTAAATCAAAGTTATCGTTTGGTCCATATAAGTTTGTAGGCATTACAGATATGAAGTTTGTACCATACTGGATGTTGTAACTCTCACACATTTTTATACCTGCTATTTTTGCTATTGCATATGGTTCGTTTGTATATTCTAATTCTGAAGTTAAAAGACTATCTTCACTCATAGGTTGAGGACAATTTTTAGGATAGATACAAGTACTACCTAAAAATAATAATTTTGTTACATTATTTAAATATGATTGATGTATTACATTATTTTGTATTTGTAGGTTTTCATATATGAAATCTGCTCTATAAGTATTGTTGGCTACTATTCCACCTACTTTTGCAGCAGCTAATATCACATACTCAGGTTTTTCTTCTTTAAAGAAATTTGCTACGGCAATACTATCTAATAAATCTAACTCTTTATGAGTTCTATATACTAGATTTGTATATCCTTTAGAAATTAAATTTTTAACTATTGCTGAACCTACAAGTCCTCTATGACCTGCTATATATATTTTACTTGTTTTATTCATTATTCAAAATAACTCATAGTTTTATATCCACCATCTTGTAAATATACATCTTTTGTCATAAGTTTTAAATCAGATTGCATCATGTCATTTACTAACTCTTCAAGTTTGTATTCTCTTTTCCATCCAAGTTTTGTTTCTGCTTTTGTAGGATCTCCTAGAAGTAAATCTACTTCTGTAGGTCTGAAGTACTTCGCATCTACTTCAACTATCGTTGAACCGATGCAATTTTGAATGTTTAATGTTGAATTTTGAATTACTTTATTATATTTTTCTTCATCTACACTATCGATAATTCCAACTTCATCTTTTCCAATACCTTCAAATCTTAGATTTATTCCAGCAAAAGTAAAGCTCATTTTTACAAAATCTCTTACTGTTGTAGTTTCGCCTGTAGCTATTACCCAGTCTTCTGGCTCATCAGCTTGTAAAATTAACCACATCATCTGTACATAATCTTTGGCATGTCCCCAGTCTCTTTTGGCATCTAGGTTTCCTAGGTATAGTTTATCTTGTAAACCTAATGCTATTTTAGATGCTGCTCTTGTGATCTTTCTAGTTACAAATGTCTCACCTCGTACAGGTGATTCATGGTTAAATAGTATTCCGTTTGAGGCAAACATACCATAAGCTTCTCTATAATTTACTGTAATCCAGTATGCGTACATCTTAGCTACTGCATATGGGCTTCTTGGGTAAAATGGTGTAGTTTCACTTTGAGGTACTTCTTGTACTTTTCCATATAGTTCAGATGTAGATGCTTGGTATATTCTAGTTTTTTTACTTAGTCCTAAAAGCTTAACAGCCTCAAGGATTCGTAGTGTTCCTGTACCATCAGCATTTGATACATATTCAGGAGTTTCAAACGATACAGCTACATGTGACATAGCAGCAAGGTTATAAATCTCATCTGGTTGAACTTCTTGGATAATTTTAGTGATATTCATAGAATCAGTCATATCTCCAAAATGAAGAGTTAAATCTACATTTTCTTCATGAGGATCTTGGTAAAGATGATCAATACGGTCTGTATTAAATAAAGAAGATCTTCTTTTCATACCATGAACTTCATAACCTTTTTTAAGTAGAAACTCCGCTAAATATGAACCGTCTTGTCCTGTAATTCCTGTGATAAGAGCAACCTTCTTAGGTTGACTCTTATCAGAGTTAGGTGTTAGGTGTTGAGTGTTAAGATTTTTA
>Ga0209142_1000467_pt1 | contig 28629 bp, 23 predicted proteins | sample SaaInlV_120m_DNA_FD_184678 | JGI IMG/M metagenome (GOLD analysis project Ga0209142, IMG submission 184678) | Marine microbial communities from expanding oxygen minimum zones in the Saanich Inlet - Saanich Inlet SI074_LV_200m_DNA (SPAdes) (version 2) | ecosystem: Environmental > Aquatic > Marine... | reverse complement strand
TACCGTCATCGTAGAAACTTAAAGTAAAATAATTCAAATTATAATAGATTAAATCGCGTAGCAAGGATACTATTAATGGGGTAATCATCATTGGATAAACCTTAATCCTTGTAAATACATTTTTTGGGATCATTCGCTTTGCTGTAAAAACTTCGTTTATTAATCTGATATGTATAGGTATTCGTTTTAAAATGAGGATGGTCGTGATAATTACAAAAATAATTTGTTTTTTAATTTTAAGAAATATTAATGAATTAATAAAAATATCGAACCTCATAAAATGTAGTAGATAACTTATTAATGTAAAAAACACCAGGATAATTGGCCAGCTCAATATCACAAAATCAAAATTAAATGTGATAGAATACAATTGCAAATTATTTATTAAAAATAGAGAAATAAAACTGGTTGTATATATAAAACCAAACTTCTTTATCACAGGATTCTTTGTTGTAATATAATAAAAAAATAATATTCCGCTAAATAGCCAGGTATACTCGCGAAATTTGAAAATTAAGACTGCAATGAGAATCCCAGTTAATAAATGATTAACTGAGAAAATGAAATTATTCTTCATCCTGAATAGATAACCTGTATCTTATTCTTTGAGGTATGTTTTTTAATAAATAAAATATAATAAACGCACTTATCGCTTTATCAATTGGATCAGTGCTAAAACCTGCCAAGACTACTGAATTAAGAAGTTTTAGTCCAGTTGCGTGAAGGAATGCAGTGACAAAATCCTGTCCGGAAGTTGATATTCCACCATATAAATACACCGTTATAGGAGCAGATACAATTGCCGCAACAACACCAATCACTAATCCACTTATAATTGATTTTATTATTGTATTGAAAAACCCTACCTTGTTAAACCCATGTGAAAGTAAGGCTATTGTAATAGCCGTAAGTCCATAGGCCCATAATTGTGGAGAATAAATAAAGGAGGCGAATACTACAGTAAATAAGCCTACCACTATCCCTCCAGGTAAACCAATTAGAATAGTTGATAAGATTGTGCCTAACGAATCAAGAAAGAATGGAAGTTTTGCAATTCTTACTATTGCTCCTAATCCAAGGTTCAAAGCTATGCAAAAAGCAATAAATGTATATTGAGTGATAGACCATTTTAATTTCATTTGTAATACCCTTTATAATTTGTGAGTAAAATTAAAGTCCAGTGTTATTACAGTGAAATCAAAAATCTATTTTTTAATTGGTCAAATATGAAACCAATTAATTGAGGTTTGACTTGGCTTAAAAATTAGATATCAAATTATCATGTTTGACTTGATTGAACTTGAGATATTCTGATAGAATTCCGCTGTAATCAGATTAGAAAAAACGAATAACATCAAAAAAAGGACAGGTTATGCTTAATCACAAAATGATAATTAATAGTGTCAATCAGAAAACCGGGTACACAGTTGATGACTCGGGTAAAATATATTATGCAGGCTACATTCCTACCGGGGATATTTTACAATCCAATGGGAGAGTTACTCAGAATTATGAACATCGGATTCTTCTTGGGGAATCGTTGCCTGATCGAATTCAGAATGGTTTTGTATCTGTTGATAATAGTTCATTTTTGAAAGTAGTAAAATAGATCAATGCTAACTAATAAAACGATAAGTATATAAGGGAGTATATCTAGAAGAGTGAGATTTGCTAATTTGAGACTGATGTTTACAACATTTTTCAAAACAATTACTAAGGGGCTTCCAACATTGGAGTTCCTCTGGGAATGCTTCCGGAATAACCAAATTGAAGCATTTTTTTAATGGGTTGTTACTCAAACAGGGTTTGTTCTGCTGAATAGTCAGGTACGAGCCCAGAAAGGAGCGGATTTTATTTCGCAACAAGTGCTTTGAAATTCTGACAATGTTGTTGAAGGTTCAGGTATAGTGTTAATAAACAAAATAGATAACATATGATTGAAAGGGGAAAAATGAGACCAATATCAAAAACATTTGAAGAGAAAATTCAGATTAAATTGGAGCCCAAAGTAACACATAAGCCACAATCAAATGCTAAATATGACTGCCATAAGAAGATTTTGGAAAATGATATAAGAACTCTACTCAAATGGGCATATGATAACCAAAGAAAGGTAAAGGTATGATTGGAATAGATACAATTTATCAACTTGCACATAGGGACGCATGTACCGGAAGCATCCCTCTCAAAGATACTTCAGGTATATATGAGTTCACTTCAGGGCAACTACAAATCCTAAATGACAAAAATTATGAAGACATAATGGTTAATTCTGCAAGATCGAAAACTCTTAAAAGGAAACGCGACGAAATATTTACGGATATGCTCAGCAAACAATCTATTGCTGATAATGATCTTGCCACTAATGATCAGAAAATAGTTGAAACTGAAATTAAAATAGAAAAAATGAATACCAAAATTGGTTCTTTGAGGCAGGAGAAATTGGATGAAGAAGAACTACTATCATCTAGAGGGTATATACTGCCTTGTGAGCCAAATTCAAAAGAAGAAGACCTTGTGGATAGTAAACAGATGAGAGATTCTAGTAAAATTTTTAAGAAATATTGGCTAGGAATCAAAAAATGGGCAGGTGTTTTCGCTATAATTATTACACTGGAAGCATTTTTTGGTTTGTCCTTATGGGATACAATGCGGGATCAAAAAAGTATAATCCATGTAATTTTAAGGATCGCAGCATCAGGCCTATTGGTTATCTCATTACATATGGCAGAAAAAAGGTATAAGGAAAATAAAAGCAGAAGATATGCCGGATACATTGTGATGGGAATATTCTCCTTAATTGCTCTTTTATTCGGTGCTATCGTTTTGGGTTATATCTACCCAGAATATCTAGAAACTAATACAATCTCATTAGATATATTTAATCTAAGTAGTGAAAGCGATACTCAAACTTCAGATTCTAATCGTGGGTGGGTGGGATTTTTTATGCGGTATGATTTCTTTATTGCCATCTTATGTATAATTATATTTATGCTTATTCGCTTCTTAGATACAAGTATAATAAAAGAAACATTGGATGAAAATGAATCCGTAGAGTCCACAGCAACTGCAAACACAAACTCCATCAAACCCGCTATTTCTCAATTTCTATATTTATGCTCCAAGTACAACGCAGATTTACAGTCGCGTAAGAAATACAAAAAAAGGTTAGAGTTATTGAAACACTCTCCAACAATTCTCATGATAAAAGTTCATTCAAGCTTATTAAATGCCAAAGAAGCAATTGAGAAAATGGACGAAGAAATTTTAGAAAAGGAAAATAAAATTGATGTACTCTTAAGAACCCTTAATGCAAATTTGAATCAGTATAAAATAGATTTTATCGATATTTTTCAAAGCAAACCGTCTGCAAGTTTTGTAACAGTGGTTTGGCCTACAAGAGATGATATATTGAGGTATTACAATGTTCTATAATATTAACACAAAAAACATGAAGGTGAAAATTGCAGTTACCAGACTAATTATTAGTTCTATGGCAATGATAATATTTACTTCCTGCCAGAATCTTATTACCTGTAGGGAAATTAATAAATACGATATGACGATTTTGTTGGATATATCCGATGAGCTTCTTTTCGATGAAATCAATCACGATTTGGTGTCCAACTTTCAAACCTTCATGGCACAAACAAAGTTTGCTAATATCCAAGAATGCCAGGAAGTGAAAATGAACTTAGGTTACTTATCAGGAAAAGATGAATTAAATCTAAGATCAGTATCAATAGGTATAAATCAAAAAGGATTAAGTGGCAGAGAAAAACGTAATCGGAGTAATCCAATACCTGTGGTTAATCTAATAAAGAGGACCTTGAAAGATTACAGCGATATGAGCATGGATGAAGAGTACAATTCTTCAACAAATATTGTACAGACAACATTAAAGACCATTGTTGGTATGGAAACCGATGTTGAAAATACGCTACTGATTTTCTCGGATATGGTAATTAACAATAAGACTGAGAATGTCAATTTCTACCGTTTTATTCCAACAAATGCAGGCGAATCCATTAGGAAATTGATTGACATTACATTATTAGGAGAACTTCAAAAAAAACTTGAAGAAGGACTAGAAGTAAAAGTTATAATTATTCTAAAAAATGAAGTGGGAAAAAAAGTAAAAAAGAAGAATGTTAAGGACTTTTGGAATGATTTCTTTAAAATTTTACAACTTGATGATATTCAATTCATAGATAACTGTTCAAATCATATAAAATGGAATTAGGATACATAATTCTTTTAACTGTTTCTGTTTTCTTGGTTTTGATCAGGAGATTTTTGTTGAGGGATTTGTCCAAATTCTATTGGGAGGAAACCAAACGAATAGCTCTTATTTTTAAAACAAAAGATAGCTATTTTGGAGATCTTGCTTTAACATACTTAATATCTGTGTTTATAGGTGTACTTGCATTTATAGTTTATAAAACTTCTATAGTGCTAATATCCTATTGCCTCTCAAGTGATTTGATAGATTTATTAATAAAAAGTCGGGGGGTTTATGCCAACTCGAGCGTAGCACAACAGGACCCTTCTTTATTCAAGAATATTTTAAATGGTCTCATACTTACACCTATATCTCAGTATTTATCAATACTATTTATGGTTATGGGAATGAAGTACTTTATGACAGATATAAATCAAAAAAACGGACAAGAAGTATATCTTGCATCAAGTCTTGTATATTTTAGTTCTATTTCTTGCCTCACTTTTCTTATCATTGAATTGTTCTTTTTTTCGCAATCTATTTCATTCGTTAATACAATATCGAATATAATTGTCCACATTGGAGCAAAACTCGCCTACATCCTCTTTTTTCTTAGTATTATTCATATAGAATTGACTAGAAATAATAAATATCTTATTGCAATTCAAAATGATCTTTCTTTAAATAGATTTGAAAAAAAGTTAATCAATATTCCTTGGGAATTGATAACTGTTACATTCGGTATTGCAATATTTTTGAATATTCCACTTTATACTGGATTTCAATTTGGAAGTAATAACTGGATTATTGTTCTAAAATTGTTCCTTGCAGGCGGAGTGTTTTATTTTATCCTATCCAATGCATTTTCAAAAGGCTATAATTTTATTGGGGTTTATATGATTGACGACAATAGAAATCATAGTTTTTCCACTGAGTTAAATTCTCACAATATATTTAACAAGTTTATTCATTTGGGATGTGTTATACTGACACTAATATTGCTGGTAGTCAATTATAAAGGTTTAATATTATTCTTATTCTACCTAGTTATTACAAGTTTTCTTCTTATAGTTTTCATTCTCATAGTTTATGGAATGCCAGCGATCCATAATTCATCTTATTTCGACTGGAATGTGTTAAAAAAAATGACCCTTGCGTTCGGCAAAGTAGTAGTATCTGTATTAATTTTGGTATTATTTGCCTTTACTTTAATCAATACCTTCCCAAAGCATCTTGATTTGTTTAATTATGTAAACTACCAAGGAAGTATAGTTAGTAGAGATGGTAACATCCTTTATTTTGATCCTGTGAGCGATAATAACCCAAGTAGTCCTATCGAGTACCAGAAGATACCAATTTTTTTTATCAAAGGGTTGGTGGCCAAGGAAGACAGAGGGTTTTTTAGTCAAAATAGCTTGATTTTCAACAAAAGAAATTGGCATGGAATTTCTTCAACTGGGAAATCAAACATTAATCAGCAATTGATAAAAAATCTTGCGTTTGAAGGTGCATTTCCTCAGGAAATTCAAAGAAAGTTATCAGAATTAATTGCCAGTTACCAACTTTCTATTCAATACGAACCTGAAGAGATATTAACACATTATGTAAATAATGTATCCTTTAATGGAGGTTCTGGACATACGGGTATTGTCAACGCAAGCTATTATACGTTTGGTAGAAACATCACAGAATTAAATGAACTGGAAATACTCTATTTATTATTCACCCTACATAGAGGGAGTAGCTTTAGGATCGAAAATGATCGTTTTGTCTCATATAAAGAAGCTCATCTTCATCATGATGATATTAAAGAGAAACTGGTAAAATTTGCTTCATACTGGCAAAAAGATAATTTGATCTCAAAGAAAGAATTTAATCGAGTAAAAAGGCAAAATCTGAATTTTACAAACAGAAAATATCACTCAGAAAATAGTGCTTCAACCAACATATTTTATGCCAATTGTATAAAAAACAAATCTGAGTCAGATGTTGTTTTTACATCTGATTTGACATTTGAAAATCATGCAAAAATCCAGATTGCAGTGGACCGATTTTATAATAAATTCAGTTTATACAAATTCTCAAATGACTGCAAATTGTATTCGGCTATATTGGTTATCGACGTCAAGTCAGGATCAATAATAGGTCATTATGGAGGTAAGGGGGTCAGTGATCTTGCTGACTTTGCAAATGGTAATCCGGTGGGTTCTATTATCAAACCTTTTGTCCTATTAGAACTTTTGGAGCGGGGTCTTCCCGTTTGGTTATATGATGGTAAAAGAAAAAACAAAAGATTATTAAATAATTATAATCGAATTTGTTCAAAGGAATATAAAAATGCGGACGGAATATTAGGCCCATCCTTGAACAGTCCTTTTGGGAATATTGACGAAGTTACAGAGCCTATTTCACTTTTCTTGGATATGGAAGAAAAGTTTAGTATGATGGGGATAAAATCTGACAACTCAATTGATTTATATGATTATAGAAAGAAAAAAGAATATATGCTGAACTACCCATTAGGTAGTAGAAGAATGACTATATATGACATTGCACAGGCATATCAAACTTTATTTAATAATGGCCAATATGTAAAACTAAATCTAATTAAAAAATCTTTTGACCCTTATATGTTGAAGACTAATGATATACAGATAGAAAAGAAGGTTATCTATGAAAGACCAAATACTTATAAAATCCAAGATGCCTTAAAATTAGTTCTCAAAAAAGGGGGGACAGGGGCTACCCTCAATAAGTATTTACCAAGTGACGTACAATTCATGGGGAAGACTGGCACTACTGACAAGTATAAACACGGATACACCATTTTGTGCGATAGTAAAACATTAGTAGTGTGTTGGCTAAGTTATGGTAAAATTGAAGGTAACCATATAGATTTCAACAATACTCCAGGGATTCCTCTCAGTTCGGGAGGCTCATCTGCGGGTATACTGGCAGCATTTATTTTTGATGAATTGTACAAGTAAAGGGCATTCCAGTCCAAGATGGCGAAAGTACATTTATAATTAATATTTCTTAATTTCAAATTATATTCACTTCAAAATCGTGGATAATTTGGTCAAGACCATTATCTAAATTAAACACGTAAAGGGTGGGTCAATTTTGATGAAAAAAGTGGGTCAACTTTCAGCGGAAATCTACAGAGGCACAACAAAAGAGTTTTAAGCTGCTTGTCACAAATGACAATAAAACTGAATGGAGTAGTCAATGATCCACTATTTACTATAAATAATTATTATACAACGGGTTGTGCTATTTATATAGAGGATTTTGTTGTTATTGTTTTTGCTGTAAATACATAAAAAGTCCATTGCGTTCTCGTCGACAAAATAGATTGTGTGACGGAAATGTGTACAAAAGCTAATTAGTATATTAAGAATGCTATAAATGAATAAGTTCGCATGTGGTATCTAATTTCTCAATGGCATAGCTGGAATATCTTTTATAATTTAACAGTTGCTTAACTCTTTGTAAACTTTTTTATACTAAGTCCAGTTTAGCTGAGGAATGGGATTTTCAAAGGGATTTTGTGATTGAAGTTTGATATTTGATTAAATACTGAAAAAAACGGACGACATTTGGTAAAATTGTAAGAATATAGTTATTAATTGTTATCTTCATTACGTGTACGCCTTCAAATAAACTAAATTTAATTTCTTCATTTTTTTTTCTAAGTGTATCACTTTAGCCACGGGAACTCATCATTCGGAACGCAACAGTCTAAAAACGAACATATCTCATCCCATCCTTGCCCAATACAGATATCTATAGACAAAAGGTCGGCTCTTCTGTTTTTAAAATAATCCATGACATCTTTATGGTGCCGTAGATAGGCTGACCTGTATTTATCTTCATCAAAATAATTTGTACCAAAAAGACGTCTTCTTAAATATAATATTGATGATTCTGCAGGATAATCAGAGCTGAATCGTCTAAAATTTTTACAGGACATTAACCAATCTTCAATGTCTCTTACTGAATAGATAAATTTTGACTTCTCGTATATTGTATCAATCCTTTTGTAATCCAATGCGACAGGAGTATCAGAAAGAAAATCGTAATATTGAAGTTCACTATGAAGAATCTCTACTCTCCCGGATTTGTAATTATATTTAGGGAAATGTTACATTTATAACCAAGAAGTTCCATAGCTTTAGTCAAACTAGTTGTTCCTGTTCTCGAGATCCCTATAGCAAATACTTTTATGGAATCCATATTGGAGGATATTGGGTGTTTCACATTCAAAATGGTTATCCTCAGATATTTATGTTTAGAATGGTATGGATATTTCTGGGATGTCCTAATTCATGGAATGTTGAAAACACATCATGTAATGTGTTTACTCGGTGATGAACCTGATCATCTTCAATTTGTGATCCTACACCTATCACCCAACACCCAGATTTATGTGCTGCTTGAGCCCCAGGTAATGAATCCTCGAATGCAACACAATCGGTTCCACTAAGGCCAACTCTCCTTAATGCTTCATAATAAATATCCGGTGAAGGTTTTCTATTTGCAACCTCATCACCAGTAATAATAAAATCAAAACAATCCATAACCATAGTGCTATTCTGCATAGAGTCAAAAACTGGCTGCACTTCTTTCTTTAGATTAGCATTAGTCACTATTGCAGTACCAAGTCCCCACTTTTTACAATAATCTAATAGCTCAATTGCACCCGATTGTAATTTTATATTTTTAGTATTTAATAAATCAATAAAATATTTATTTTCCAAGTGTATGAAATCAGAGAGTACAAAATTTACATTTGAATTATTTCTCGCTATTTGTGCTATTTTTGCAGTTGATTCACCTTGAAAATCTTTATAATCGAATTTGTTGCACCTCACTTTTAAAAATTTCATGGTTTCTTTTATAGCAACAAGATGGAGGTGTAATGTGTCTACTAATAGGCCATCAAAATCAAATAGAAATGCTTTCATAATTTTTCTAAAATAAGAAAAAAACGGTAGGCATGAGTTTTAAAACTACCTTTTTGGCAAATAACCTCATGTAATTCTCGTAATCGGTCGATATTTTTTTCAATCTGAAATCCTTTAATTTGCCAAGGAATCATTTTCAAGTAGAACACTACCGCACCAATATCATAAAAATGCTTTTCCGGTCGGGCTTCTTGCTGTGTATGGATTGTAAAGGGTAGGTCCTTTAAATGATTAACGACAAATGAGAGATCCCACACTTTTTTATGGTAGAAATAATCATGAAAAAACTTGTTCAATTCCAGATTATTCTCCTTACCTACTTGTTGAGTTATAAAAAAACCTCCTGGTTTGAGAATGCGAGAAATTTCATTTAAAGAAAAGGATTCGTGGTGGTTAATAATAAGGTCAAAAAAATTTGCATCAAAGGGTAGCTCATTATCATCTGTGATGTGATACACTTTGACACCAAGTGGTTCTAATAGTTTCCTCGCAACTGAGACATTCGGTTCATAACCTTCTGTTACATATGTACATAGAGGTAATGGCTGCAACATTGAAAGAAATTCACCGCCCCCTGTTCCCATATCTAGCATACATTGTCTTTTTTTCAAATATGTTAAAACAGTATTTTTATAACTCCAAGGGAGAGCAGTAGTGGAAACTCTGTCTTTAAAAAAAGATAAATCCCAGCCTTTCAGTTTCGTATCAATTGCTTCCTGAACAAGGTTTGTAAATTTTTGCATGGTTTTTATTGCAAAGTATACATTAATTCACTCTTAAAATCAATTGGATCTTTTAATGTTTTAATAAATCGTGAAAATTATTTTTTTAAAAAACAATACACGTCATTAATTTTTCTTATTGTTAAAAACATATTGAATTTTTTTTTGCAACGATCAATTGCTCGATTTCCCATTTCACCAATGTCTTTACCTATTAATGAGTTAATTGCATCAGAAAAAGCGAAAGCAGTTCTGGACTGAACAACTCTCCCGATACTATCATCAATTAATTCAGAATTACCACCAACATCTGATGCAACTACAACAAGTCCAACAGACATAGCCTCTTGAATTAAAAGTGGCAATCCCTCTGTATAAGAAGTCAAAAGCATCAAGTCAGATTTGAGCATATACTCTAAGACTTTTTCCCTTGATACAACCCCTGGCATTTCAACATTCTTAAGTCCCACTCTGCTTATGTGCTTTTGAATGTCTTCCCGCAAAGGTCCATCTCCGAGTAAATACAGCTTTGAAAAAGATACATTTCGTAAAGATTCAATCATTAGATCATGCGCTTTTTCTTTGACCATTCTTGCTGCACAAATGATTATCATTGAATCATTTAAGAAATGACTTTTCCTGTAATCACCGAATTTTAAAACTGTACTTAATGCAACTCTTTCAATTTTATTACCTAAGAAGCTCCATTTCGATTCGAGTTCATTAGAGATGATAAACACTTTGCAATAGAAAAGCGTTACAAGGTAATCTAATATTTTATTATTGATAATACGAGATAGTCGGTCAATAAATCCATTACCAGTCTGGCTGTCTGTTGCATATGTCGCATACTTTGTGGTAACCTTAGAATGGCATCCTCTTACAAACACACCTAACTTCTCAGGACGGAAAAGGTGGGTATGCAATATTGGTAAGTCATACATAGAGACAATTCTGTTGATCTGGCCAACTTTTGACTTAAAAGAACCGGCTATATAAATAATCTCAAAACCTCGCTTTTTAAGTATTTGTGTCCTTTCTCCTGGGGCTCCCTCTGTTGAGATGATAATATGTTTATATTCATTATTGTGCTGAACAAAATCAAATAGATAGTTTTCGACACCACCACGATATTCGAAATCGCGACATATATGTATGATAGCGTGCATGTCTGATATTTTTCTAACAACAGTAGTCATATAGATTGAGAATAGGACATTTTTTTATATTTTGCCTGTTCCAAGCTTCCATGTAATCCCGATCAGCAGATCGAGATACGCAAGTCCCGGGTTGAGTGTCAACTTCAACATCAAGAAGATACTCTAAATCGAGTAAGATTTTCTTGGGGTATTGAATAAATGACTCATAATAAACCAAAGCATACGTATTCAGGTATTTTGAGTCTTCCTTAAACTTGGAATATATGGAAAACCAATTATCAAAATATGTTTCTATAGAAATATGTGGCATTGTTTTTTTTGCAGCCATATAACTAGTTCTTGGGTCTCTAATGGTTATCAGGAAAATCGAATCTGGAAACATAGATTGAAGTAGTCTTGTCCTCAAAACATTATACGGACTTTTTTCTAAAAGAAATTTACATTCTAAGTCCCAATAAGGATTCCAGCTTCTCAAAAGTCCACTAGCGATTTCATTTATATTTAAATCACTTTCTGTCAAATGAGCCTCATCAGATAGCCCAAATAATAGCTCTCCCAAATTCGTGTCCGGCATAAGAATATTCTGGAGCCATTGCCCCTCATCCATTGGGGCTCCAGTGTTTTCAAACGCAGAAATTTCTGTTGACCGATTTAATATTCTTGCAAGAAGAGTTGAGCCAGACTTGTGTGCACCTCCAATAAAAATATATCTCATAATCACTCTCCTCGGCAGCTAAATGTTTTTTCGATTATATCCCATAAAAGTGGTCTAATATTCCAAACATCATTCCTATATAAGCGCGAAGACACACGAGGGAAAGGGGCGACATATTTACCATCTTCAGGTGTATACCAAAGAAAAGGCATTGAATTATTAGGTGTATTACTAGATGTTGTTATCAACCAGCCGTCATGCCCTACACCCCATAGCCCGATCTCGGGATCTTTAAGAGTTATCTCCATCCGTTCTAAGAGTCCGCCAATTGGGACTAAATTTTTTCGAAACCATTTAGCAAGGCTTCTAATTTCATTTCCCTTTGATCCTAGTAAAAAGAATTTACTCTTATCTGAAAAAACACTCATAGAATCTGGTATACATTCAACCACAATAACCGAATCGAAAAATTTACAGAGCAACTCAATTCCCGCATTGGTCCCTCTGCATACTGCAGCAATTATTTTTTTAGGGGGAGCTCCAACGAGATCTAACAAATGCCGAAGTGCGTCACAATCTCCTGCAAGCGAATTACCACTGAAGACTTGGTCGGCTAAAATAATAAAGGGAATGTCCTCATAAAGAGGATTTAATAATTTCCTATACTCCATTCTCGTATCTGCAGAACAAAGTGAAAGTGCCATAAGTTGTATAAGATTAGTAACATTATGAAATGGAATTGAAACATCTATTCTTCCATCCAATTTGTTTTCTCTAAAAAATTGAGTACGTACTCCTGAGCTATCATGTTCAAAAATACAAGCATTACTATTGGATAAGTAAATTCCTATTTTATCTGAAAGTAATTTATACAGTTCAACATACTCCGAATTGTTTCCGGTATCAGGTAGAATAAGGGTGTTTTCGATAAGTTCACCATATATTCCATGTAGATTCTTCGGAATCAATTTTAAATTCTTTGCTACTCTTTCATTTATCGGTAATTGATTTCTCATATATTAAAAATCTCGTTTTCAAGCACTCGCACAGAGTCATTGTTATTAAATCTTGAACAAAACTCATCAATAGCGATACGTCTATACTTCTCAATTCCGGTCCTTAACACCTTGCATATGACTGAACTCCATTCCTTAGGATCTTCCGGATTATTAACATGATAGACTAAATCCGACCATATATCGTTCTGAACCTCCGGACTTACAATAACAGGAAGCCCATTCAACAATCCTTCGATAACAACCCTCCCATAGGGTTCCCTCCATTTTGAAGCAACCAAAAGAATTTTAGTCTGCCGGTAGAGAGCACTAGGATCAAGAAATGGCCATTCTAAGCGAACATTTGGAGCTCCATTAAAATCTGCTAGAACCGGCTCAAAATTACTTTTAGCACCATCCCCATTTTTAAGTTGACCGATCCGATCTTCTCGCCACTTTTCATTATTTCTAAAGGCAGGCCAGCTTCGAGTAACCAGAAACCTTTCGTTCGATAGTTCTTTAGCAATCTTCAATACTCGTCCTCCTCCTTTCACATCTGCATCTCCCACATGAGTGATGTATTCTGGTTTTCTAGGACTTTCTTTAGTGACTACCCACGGCAAGACAACTGGGTTTAGTAGGCACGGTGATATACCCCACTTTTGCTTAAACCATCCTGTCATCCATTTAGAATTTGCGACAACTGTGAAGAACTCATTCTTCAGGTAATTCGAAAAATCAAGCTGAGTTTTAGCGCGTAAGAAATAGACGACGTGTACTTCAAGATTCAAACATTGCTCGATAACAGGTCTTGCGTATAATCCTTGGGTTGCGACGACTCCTGGATCAAACCGCCTAATAAATCGAAGTATCTCAGAGGGAGAATTTAAGTTACATTCTAAAACTGGAATCCCATCTATTACTCGGTTACCATGTTCCTTGTGAACAAGAATAAGTTGCCCATAATTATTTTTCATTAAGCAAGCATTCCCCATTAGAGACCATTCTGCTCCACCTAAATCGGGAAAGTAAGTTCCGGCAATCCAGAGAACACGCTTATTTATACTATACTGAGCACTTAAGTGCTCTTTTATTCCTTTGGGTAAGCTATGCATAGATATACCGTGAAATTAGACTTTTGACCTGATCCTCGCTTGCCCCTCCCATTTTTTTTGCAAATTCGAAACCAGTGTTAGCTACTGATGTTTTTTTTCTTTCAGAAGAAGAGATAAACATTTCTATTGATTGAACTAAACCTAAAGAAAGCATCTGGGATTTTGAATCATAGAATTCATACAACGAAGTAATGTAATTTTCTTCATCGCTAATCAAATAATCAAAGTCGAAGTTTGGTTTCCAAGGATATCCTAAATATTCAATAATTCGACTTAATTGAAGGTGCTGTGTCAAATTAGTTGGAGGAAGAAAAAAGGTGGGGGTTCTAGATAAAAATGACTCATATATAGAACCTAATCCGGGAGCTGTAATATAGCAGGACGCCTCAGATATCTTCGCAATTGCCCTTCCGTTCGAAACCAGATCAAATTCCACAAGTAATTTTTCATCAAGACTCTCAAAAGCGCTTAGAACTGTTTTCCCTCCTACGACATCGACTGGATCAAATGAATCAATTATAATTCTCAACATAGGCAGAATAATGTCGACATAACAGGTGGCTTGTTCTTTGTGATTATATGGTGAGGTAAAGCCTCCTAAGTTCACTAATGCCTTTCTAGAATGTATTTTTGCATTCTTGATATTCAGAATATCAGGTACTATTGGACCGACAACTTGAACAGACTGTATTCCTTTTGCACGTTTTTCAACCCCCCAAAAATTTTGTGCAATAACCAAAACATCACGATAAATAATCTCATCAATAGTGGGCCAAAACCAGAACAGCATATCTAAAATTATGATTTTTTTAATACTTCTATGTAATCTTCGGGCGATTTCATAATCGCAAGCAACAATCGCAACATCATATTCCCCTACAGAAACAGATTCATCGAGCATATAAGAACCTATCACTTTAACACCTAAGTGAGGATCAATGACAGGTTCTAGGTGTTCAGGAATATACCCAAATATTAAACAGTTTTCTGGTAAGAGGTTTAATGCCCGATTGAGCATTGAAGTCGGTCCAAAACCGAAATTTTGAGTAATAACCAATACCCTAAAACATTTACTCATAGTATAAGTTACTTTCCCATAAGGTTTTAAAATTACGCAATGAGAAGAGAGTACTTGCAAGAGAATCGAAGTAATCCCTTTCATCAGATTCTAAGGATAAGTAGTCTAAGCGATATTTCCATCGCTTTTCTTTGAGGACTTCACAGAAGCTGTTGTAATCAGAAGAAAAATCTCCAAGATCAATAAAAAATGATTTACCATTTGGAAGGATTCCGCAATTTCTCAAGAAATCAAATGTGCTCTCAAATACACCAATTTTCCAAATTTCTTGGTTCAATGTAAAAAAACGATCAATTAAATCGAAAATAGAATGAGTAGCATGTAGAGATAAAAAAGTTTTGCCCCTTTTTTGAATTATCAGATTATATAGTTTGTACGGATTACCACAAAAACGGCCTAGTTTTGGTGAAGCTTTCAGTAGTGCCAATGACTGCTGTTGAGAAATGGTTGTTTCTATTAATAGAGAGTTCAGTTTCTCAATGGTGATGTTTTTACCGATCCTAGATGACTCGATTGCCAAGATTCGCTGATTTTTACTCTTTGGAAACTTAATGACGAACCCCAAAAAGTTAATCACGTTAAATTGCCAACTTGGTTGATATAGATAATTTGCGTTTTTTGTATTCACGTTTTTTATTAAATTAACTTAAATATACATTAAATTCTAAAACTCTTTAATAAAGCAGTACAAGAAAATGATTATTAGGTAATTAAGTAAATATGGTCGTTGAGTTGTGATGGAAAAATACACAACGATGTTTATTATCCGTTTTCATTCGCATTGCAACTTTTGCCGGCACCTGGCTCCTGGTGTTTTTTTCCACCTGGGGGGTTTGAACGAAAACTGATGATTATTTGATTAATGGAAAACTGTGAAAAGTTCTAACTTTGAAGGTGGTCCAAAAAATGAGGGCAGATCATATTATATTTAACACATTCGCTAAGATTAAACAAATTATTAGCATACAAATAGGGCAATTGATTCTAAATCGAAGAGGTGTTTGACATGTCAGATTTTAAAAAAAACTGGGTACAAGGTTCATATATTTACACTAAAAACTCACTAACAGGTGAAGTATCAAGGTCTCCTGTAAAATATTCATCGGATTCTAAATTTGAGTATGAGATGAACGATAGAACATTTGGGCAATTTAAAAATCAGCCTGAGTCTGTGAGGAAAATAATGCTTGCCCAGATTCAGAAATACAGCCACTCACTTGAAAAAACCACAAAAATAATCCGGCATTTATTAGGAATCGAAAAGTACAAAAACTAATAGTAGCAGTATGGCTGCATAACTACTATTTGCATCCGGTATGTTACATGAGATGCCTTTTGATGCTTTTTGGGTATTCAGGATTTAGAGGTATAGTTCAACAGGTTTTTCAAAGATGACCGCAAAGTGGTTCATTGCTGCTTTCCAGTCCATGATTGCCATTGTCCACTTCTTACTGGCATTTCTAAAATGCCAAATATAAGATTTTATATCACAGATCCAAATTTCAATAACCGACATATTTGTAACCATGTTATTGAGATGGGTTTTGGAACATAATAATAGGTTTTGAACTAAGAAATTGAGATGAAGTGTGGAAGTCTCATAAACCCTGGTTATCTAAACTAATTATAGCACCTGATCCGTAGACATATGCGTTATCGTCGAGAAAATGAAAAAGTGTGCCGTTTTTTGACAATGACTTTTTGACAGCTGGATAATGAAGGCTTAAAACATGATGGGAAGAGGTTTTGTTTCTAGGTATAATATAAGTAATTCTAGAGCGCTCCCCACATCTGGCTTTACTAAAATATTTGTAAACTTTTTTTACTAAGTTCACAATAACAATATAATGGTTTACTTAACTCTTCGAAAGACCATTTTTCAAATTGCTATTAATAAAATTTTTCACATCTTCAGGGTAGTTGTGAGAATTCCAACCTGCATAACTTGCAAATAAATTACCTGCAAGTATATCTAATTCTGATAGAATATATGCAATTTCTTTATCGGGAATATCTGATATAATTGAATAACTATTTCTTTTCGAAACTATATCAATCAAAGTATTGTCAATATTTCTATTATAAAATTGTCCAAAGCTAGGATAACAACTATTTATATCATTTGAATCTGAGAATGCAATAATGCATTGTATTAAATCAAAACTGCCGATATATTCTAGAGCATCGTCCGAACCGGTATCAAAATATTTTTGAGCCCATTTGATTTTTGATATGAATGAGTTTGTTATGGAAACAAGCCCTTCTTTTTTAGGACTATTTGAAACCGATCTTGCATACATCGTAAAACCATGTCGTATCCAAAATCGTGTAGACCAATATTTACTCCATTTAATCCTTACAATAATAAGATCTTTTATAAAATCATATTTACCTGTTTTAAGTGCAATTGCTCCAATTAGGTAGATGCGGATTATTATACCTATCCAAATTTCAGCTTGTTTCCCCTTTGCGTGGTCTGATGATTGCTTTGGGTTTGGACCTGCAGTTAAATGATATGCATGATATAGTAGATCAAGAAGATTCTTCTTGTACTGGAAAGTATCGTAACTTATTAATACCAATATTTGTATACAAATATTGTCAATGGTATCCCAAAATTTTTGATATAAATTTTGAGAAGTTGGATTCCCATCAAGTTCTAAGATTTCGTTAAAACTATATTCAATATTTTCTTTTTGATTGTGAATTTGACGTTTAATTTTTATATCATTATTTTCTTCTAATAAATCTAACCATTTTTTTTCAATTATTTTTTGGTTGGTTTCATAATCCTTCTTTTTGTTTGCCATAATTGTGACTATGAGTTTTTCCCAATCGATATTTTTTGAAAAATCTAAATAATGATAATTGGACAATTGATCAGGAACTTTACAATCATCCAATCTAACAGGAATAATGAAGACATCTTTGTCAATCCTAGATTGAATTACTTTTAAGGCTGTTTTATTTTCCTCTTGAAATAGCCCTCCTTTAGCAACTGAAGTATTAGTGAGTAGTACTAAAAACAAATCAGAATTATGTATTGCATCATTAATAGAGTTCTGCCAATCTTCTCCCCCCGTCAATTTGTGATAATCTAGCCAAGGATCAAAACCTGCAACTTGTAGCTTTTCAAAAAATAATTTTGCCTTTTCTATATCTTCATGAACATAACTAATAAAAATTTTAGAATTAATCTTTTGTGAGTTTCTTTTTAAAATTAGATTCTTATCCATTGAACGAATGTATTCATCTCTATTTATAAGCACATTTTCTACAGATTGCAAATTAGTGGCAATTAAAGCACAAATTGTCTCATAGGAATATCCTAGACTAACTGGATCTTTAGTACTATAGTCTATAACTGCTAATTTCTCACCAAAACTAAAATAGGGTATATAAGGTAATTTTGTAATTTCAATAAATTCTTGAATACTTAAAGAATTTGGAAGCCAATTTGAATAGATATTTATTAGTCTTTTTGCAGAATCATTTATCCAAAACTGTGAAACTTCAAACTCCTCACTTGAATCAAACCTACTTAATATAGGAAGCGAAATTAGGCTTTTACGGTCAAAAGGTAATTTCTTTCTTCCATTTGAGGCTTTTTTAGCGACTTCAATTATACCATTCAAACTTTGGTTAGATGATACATAAAATAATACTAAAATATCCGGTAAATGTATAGTACAAATACCTCCAAAATCCGTTATCCCAGTTCGGCTATCTATTAAAATGAAATCATATTCTTTCTTCCATTCATTTCTCATTGTTTCAATAGAAAAACCAGATTTATTGTATATCTTTTTGATATCAAATAACCTTACTTTGTTATAATACTTACTGTCTTTTTTACCAGATGTAATTAATTGGATTTTTTGTTTTATTTTTGGGATTTTAATATCAATTAGTGATTTTTGCCAATTCACTTTTTGATCAGATTTGGTTTGAAATTCATGTAATAGATCCATAATACCAGTTTTTTGTTTGACCTGTTTAATATTAATAAAATCTTTGAAGAAATATTCTAATCCAGATGCCTCTAAATCCCAATCTATTATCAGTACATTATTGCCAAGTTTTGATAAAATTACAGCAATGTTAGCTAAAGCCATTGACCTGCCTACACCACCTTTATAAGAATAAAATGTAAATATTTGACCCATATATATTACTCCAAAACTGGGGGTTCAACAGTTGGGGGAGAAATAACAGGAATTTGAATTTCAGTTTCTGTTAACCAATTCCTATTCCAGTTTGGGGCAAGTTTTATACTCAAAGCAACGTCTTCAACCCAATCTCTAATTTTTTGTTGAAATTCTATATACAGTTTGCTATCCTTAAAACCAGATCCTGAATAGATATAATTTCTACAATCAAAATATTGAATATCTTTTGTATAATTAGGAAAATAATAACCATCAGAAACATTTAATGGAATAACCAATCCATTTGGCTTTTGTACAGTTCGAAAATCATTGTCCCGTTCTCTTTGAAACATTATCAAACTTTCAAGGTTGCACCAATCTGATTTAAAATAGGAAGGGCTCCAAATAGCAATAAGACACCTTGAATAACATAGCGCTTCCCCTAATCTTAATGGCCAAGTATCACCACTAGATATTCCATTCCTATCAACAAAAATTTCGGGGCGATATCCTATGGATCCCTCCAAATGCCAAGTAAATAAGGGCAAAAAATATTCATTTACCCACTCTTCAATAAATCCATGTGGATAACTAAGAAATACGTCGTGTTTATAAGTCATTGTAAAATTAGATTAAAAAAATTCTTAAATGAGTAATTTGTTTATAAGACATCTATAGTCTGTACAGTTTTTTGCTTTCAGTAACTAGAGGTAAATTAATCTCAGTTCTCATTAAAACCATATTTTATTTCTGGAATCTCCAGATATCAGGATTGGTAATTTATATAATTCTGAATCATAATTTGATACAATATTAATATCTCGATAACTTTAATATTCCTGCTACAAATGCTCCCTAATATTACTATAAATGAACAATCAGGTAAATATCTTGCAGTATGAAGAATATTGATCAAACAAACTCATCAAAAAGAAGTAATTCTAATCAACCCCAAATACGCATTAATTTATCATCTCGAACATCACCCTCGTGGTGCATGTTCATCTGCCCCTGTGCAAATCCTTCATATCGTTCAGGGGCAGACCTCTCTTTAATAATAAAAGTAAAACCAACTTCATGAAACGAATTTGTGTAAACTGTGGATCAAATTCTGGAAATAATCCAGCCTACCTAGAAATGGCCAAATTGCTTGGACAAATACTTGCAAAAAGAAATTTAGAACTTGTATATGGCGGGGCAAGTGTAGGTTTAATGGGAAAAGTTGCTGATGCAGTTTTAAACTCAGGTGGATCAGCAATCGGTGTGATACCAAAAATGTTTGCAGACAAAGTATCTCATCCGGGATTGACAGAATTACATATTCTCGATACTATGCATCAAAGAAAAGCGATGATGTTCGAATTGTCAGATGGATTCATTGCTCTTCCTGGTGGATTTGGTACGATTGAGGAAATTACTGAATTGCTTACATGGGCACAATTAGGGTTGAATAAGAAGCCTTGTGGGATTATTAATGTTAACGAATATTTTGATAAGTTATTAGCATTTTTTGACTGTGGTGTGGCTGATGGATTTATCAAACAAGAACACAGAGATATGCTGATTGTTGAAGACTCTCCTGGAACACTGTTAGATAGATTTGAAAATTACAATGCCCCTAGCGTTGGGAAATGGATAACCTAAAAATGAATAGTTTTGAGAGACATCGACACTGTGACAAAATATTGACCCATTTTTTCACAATTTATAAATAAAATATACTTCCAACGCACTGGGAGCGGGAGCACCGATTATAAGGCATAAATAGCTGTCATCCAGATTCTCTTTTAGATAAAAATAAGGACTACTGTATTTTTCAGAATTATAATAATCATCCAAGATATCAGTCCTAATAAAAAGTGGTTCTTCAACTTCACTTATTCCTGCATAAAATAGGTGGTCGCACTCAATTATTGTTCCATCTATTGAGCTATTTACCACACCACAACTTCTACATTCTGGTAGTATATCTGGGTTATTAATTGTAATTTCTTTCATTATTTCTCCTTGCTACTCTAAATGTTAAAATGAATAGCATATTTATGTAATGTTAATAATCTTTGGACAAACATGACTATCTATTAATTCTGATCATTAATGGCAGAGATCACATTTTCTCAAATTCCATTCTTAACAGTAATTTAATTATTATCATTTATTTAACTCTTTTCCCATTCTATACTTAATATCATAATTGATAATAAAATCTAACTCTTCTTCCGTAAACCCATAATGCTCAGCCAAGACCTTGTCTATTTCATCGATAATATGTTTAGAAACTTGCGGAAAATATCTTCTATATTCTTTTGTATTTCCAGATGCAGTGTGTTCCTTTTGAATAACAGAATTATTTTCAATATCATTTATATAATTAATAATATATTTTTTAATCAAAATAAAATTATCATTAGTTAAATTAGAAAATGAAAACGGAATTGAAGTGATATCCTTCTTTGATAAATGATAACAGTCTGAAAACAAAATCCAATAATAATAAAAGAAAGTTGAGTTTATCAATGCAACAGTAACTATTGATTCATTTTCATCAACAAATGATAACTCACTGACTGTAGATGAAGTTTTTTGTTTTTTATTAAACTTATATAAAGGCTCATCAAATAACGCAAGTTTAAAGAAAAAATTACCCATATTTCTATAATACAACTTACAATTTGAATTTCTAATTATTCTATTTGATAATTCAGTTGGATTGAGAAGCAATTTTTCTAAAATCTCTTTTTCAATACTAGAATAAATTCTTGACAAAACATCTCCCTTAAAAATAGCAGTTTTATATTTTATTTTTGTTTTAAATAAATTTTTTCTTTCGTCCGAATATACTCTTATATAATTAGTTGTAAAAATATCTGCATCTTTATCTATTGTCTTTTTTGTTATAATTATTGATAATTGAACCTTTACTCCTATAAATAAAACTGATGGGTTTGATGTAGCTTCATAATTACTTACATATAGAAATGAAGAATCTTTGTAGTATAGTTTTTGAAGTAAATTCATACGATTTGTAGAAAAAGATGCTAATGGAATTATTAAGCTTAAATAGCCTTTATTCTTAGTTATCTTTTTTGAAACTTCCATACAGTATGCATAAAGATTTCCACATTTTTCAGTTTTATAATTTAGAATCTTATATTCTTTTTTTACTTTACTGTATTCAATATACGGCGGGTTCCCTATAATCACATCAAATCCACCATTGGCTAAAATACTGTAAAACTCTACAAACCAGTGAAAGGGTTGGTGGGTAGTAAGCCAATTTTCAAACTCTATCTTATCTTCTACATTGATTCCATATTCACCAGCATGATATTGATTTAAAATTTTATTAAGTCCCTCTAATTTTACCCCCAATTCTGTCTTAAAGTCTGCAGTGCTTTCATCTTGTTCCATTTGTGCAATTAAAAACACATCATAATATGCCTGTACATCTTTAGCTTTTTCCTTAATTTCCTCCATAAATTGGATTGCCTCTTTCCCAGCAAATAGATCTTTAGCAACTCCTTTTTTAACATCATTTTCATTCACATATCCCACTAATGAATTGCCGGAACGGATGTTAAAATCAATATCTGGAAGTGGTTCAATTTTATCAACCGTTTCTACTTGTGCCACCAATTTCAAAAAGAGTCGGAGTTTGCAAATTTCTACCGCTTCTTCCATAATATCCACACCATACAAATTATTAATGATGATAGATTTGTAAATAAAATACTGCCGATTCGGATGCTTATCAATTTGTGTTAAAATATCTTTAAAATCAGAGAATTTTGATTTATCTGCATCTGCTGGGAGCTCATCAACAAAGTTTTGCATTCTATCAATACACGCTTCATATAGTGGCTCTAAAATGTTTAAAGCAGCAAATAAGAATGCACCACTACCAACAGTTGGGTCTAAAACCGTAATTTGGGTAATGGCCTTGTAAAATGCACGTATTAGTTCGGGACCTTCCCATGTTTCAATCACATCTTGGGCAAATTGACGGATGTTTAAATTGTAGGTGATTAAATCATTTATTGTATTTATTTCACCATTTTCCAATTTCTGGCGAACTTTAAAATAGTGTCGCCACCGAGTGATTGTCTCTCTCCATATCTCAGTTGGTAAAGCAAATTTATCTGAAGTTTTAGAATTCCAATCTTTTCTTCGTTCTAGTAGTTTTGGTGCTAAAGAATCTAACCCATTTCTAATTTTATCTGGGCATTGAGAAATAGTCGCATTTTCTATTTCATTGGTTAAATATAGGTTTGTATTTTTTATTCCTTTTTTAACTGAACCATAAAAGTAACGGTCTGGGTCATCTTTTAATAAATCCCAAACATTTCGCTCTCCCTCAAAAGCAATAGTACAATTTTCTTTAGCCTTGTCAAATAGAAAAGGAATTATTGTATTCTTACTGATATACTCTGTTATATCCTCTTTAGTATAATATGCCCCCATATCCTTTTGGTTGATAAATTTTTCAAAGATATATCCTAAAACATCGGGGTTAATTTCCTTATCATTTTCCAATGGTCTATCATCTAAATGCCAATCGTATTGATCAAAAAATACAAATAACTTTTCAAAAGCTTTATCTTTTATATTTATTTCTGGATATTTTCCCTCTAACTCGTGCTCACTGAATATGCCCCCATTTAAATATGGAATCTTTCCAAAGAGTAAATCCAACTCCTTCCCTCTCGGCATTTTATTATCAAGTCCATCGTGAAACAGACGCCTTAAAAAGTAGCGGTAGAATGTATAATAATTATCATCTCCAAATTTCTCTCTAGATTCAGCTAATTTTGTTTTTAAGTAATTAATGTCACTATTTAAAAATTGTTTTCTTTGAATAAAATATATAAACATTAACCGGTTTAGCATTACAGCAGAGTACCAATGCTGATCATGGTCTCCAGGGATTCCTTCAATGAAATCTCGAAATAATTTCTGTTGTTTTTTAAAATTATCGTAGAATTTTTTGGTTACTTTATCTTTATCAAATCCGTCACGGAGTCTGAGCGAAACATCTAATAATCGTAGATTTTCTTCATCATTAATATTTATTTCAATAGAATCTAATTTTTGAAGTAGTGCCTCAGTTCCTTGCCCATTTTCAAATAAATGTTCTTTGTATTGAGCTGGTTGCCCTAGCTTTCTAAATACCCATTGCCACCTTTGTTTGGTTTTTTCTCTATCGATAAAAATTATTAAATGCTCGTGAGCAAATTTCCTAACTTTTACTTCTATTTTTCTTCTTTCAACACTACTTGGATAATCAGTATCCTTTATAGGTTCACACGCAAATATCTGAACATTGCGTTTTTCAGCAATATTTGTAAGTAGAAAAGATTTTTTCTTTTCATGAATAGTTAGATTATTTATAAGGGGACTATCCCAACCCAGTTCTTCAATAAACAATTGTTTAAAATTAAAATCTACTAAATGCCTTGAAACTCTACTTTTATTAATTGGCACTACTACTCTCCCTTTAATCCCATAGAACAAATAACTTGAGCCTCATCTTTTTGATCTATACCTTTAATATTACATAACATATCTGATTGAGAAAGCCCTGTTACCAACTCTGCTAGGGTATAGTCTGCAATTCCACTTTTAAGATGTCTATTTAGTTTATCTATTGCAGATTGTTTTAATGGATAATTATATATTTCTTCGAATGCTCTATTCAGTTCAGCTGTATCCCAAATCGTTCCATTATGCTCAGAAAGGAAATTTTTAAGTCTATCCCAAGTTTTATATCTAGCTCCAGATGGCCTACCTAAATTTCCACCAGATATACTAGTATTCCCTTGCTCTTTCATTATAATTATTACACCTTTTTCTTCTAAATCATAGTGATCATCTCTCCGATCAAATGCTTCTTCATCTGGTCCACATTCCGCCATTTTTAATATTGAGTATTGTGATTCTGTAACATTTTCTCCGGCAGGATTAATAAGCGTCAGGGCATCATTTCCCAACTTCGTTTTCAAATAAACCAATACTCCTTCACTATTTGAATCAGAAAGCTCAATTTCTTTCGTTGCATGGCTTACATTTGCGAGGCTTTCAATTTCTCCTTTCAGCTTTGGATTTTCGCTTGTTGCTTGATTCCATATTTCAAATGCATAAGATGCCAAATCGACATCTTTATCATCGGCACCATCTAAAATTCCAGATTTTTCATTATATAGATTTATTAATTCTTTACTTTCTTGATCCGGGAAGAATTCTTCATCCGTTCCAACTACTTCAGCGTTTTCACCTAATCGTGTCAATAACCGTTTCCGTAGATTTATTATCCTTTCAATACCATCTGCTGGCTTAAAGGAGTAGCATAAAATCTTTTCAGATTCTTGTCCAATTCTATCAACACGTCCCGCTCTTTGTACTAATCTTATAATTGCCCAAGGTAGATCATAATTAACGACTATAAAGCTATCTTGAAGGTTTTGTCCTTCACTAAGTACATCTGTAGCTAATAACACCCTAACTTCTTCCCTTGACTTTATTTTATCTGAGACTTCGTTACTATTGGGACTAAATCTGTGTGCTAAATGAGTAGGGTTTGCTGAACTCCCTGTTGCAGCATCCACATCTTGTATACCATTATTTATTAATTTTTTATTTAGATAATTCACTGTATCTGCAAATTGGGAGAAAAGAAGTACCTTATCCTTTTTATGAGTTTTAGTAACAAGTTTAATTAGAGCATCAAGCTTTTTATCTTTTTCAGAATCCCATTGCGGGCAGATATCTAATATCTCGGTAAGTTTAAAAGCGTCATTTTTTAATAAGGGAATCAAATTTTTATCGAATAAATTTGCGCGTATCCATTTATACTTCGATTTATGATTATTGTAATAGTCTGAATATATTATTTCAGCTTTTTCCTTGAATGAGTCTTCAGAATAAATTTCATCGTCACCTTCATTATCCATAAACTGAGTATCTATGAGTTCTGTCTCTAGAGATCCTATAGGTATATCTAATTCATTTTCAATCGCATATATAAAAAGATAATTACGTTGAATATGTCTAATTATAGATAGAATAAATGCTTCACCACTACTTTCTAATCGTTTAAACAAATTGGTCCGACAAAAGCCCATTAAACGACGACCAGCCATTGAAAGATTATCCAATAGTTCTTTTTCAATATTTGTTGGTTTGGGATCTGGCTTTTTAGAAAGGTAATTACCCAATCCATATCTTGCTAATTCTAGACTATTAATGATATCAACAACATTCGGTGAATAAAGCTTTGCATAGTCATCATTTGGATCATTTTCATTTATTTCAAATTCAATATTTTTTGGTGTTCGAATCGGAAAATAATATCTATTCCCATTAGGATATAACAAAAATGCCCTATTATTCTCATCAAACTCGGCGTAATTATCAATTATAAAGGATCTTGTTCTACGAATCATAAATAAGCGCATTAATTCTTGCCAATCATCAACTTGTTCACTCTTTTCAAAAGCTCCAATTGATCTAATAAGTGATTGATGCTTCTGGTGGTATTTTTCTGGGCCACCCAATTGCTTGATATATGCTTCTGGGCGAATCCCTATATCGCTTCCGTCCTCTACAAATAACCGTAATTGAGTTGATAAATCTTGAAACGACTTATTATATGGTGTTGCAGAAAGGAGAATTACTTTACAATCATTTTGGGAAATATAATTTTGAACCGCTTTAAATCTTTTACCTTTTCTATTTCTGAAGTTATGACTTTCATCGATAATAACTAGATGATGTCGCTTCATTTCTGGCAATTTTTTAATAGTTTGTGCGTGTGATAATATAGTTACTGGGATTTGGTAATCATCAAAGTACTTACCCCACATTTTTTGTAAATTAGAAGGACAGAGTATAAGAATTCTCCAATGAAAATCATCAAAAATGATTCTGGCTATAGCAGTTGCCATAAATGTTTTACCAAAACCAACTACATCTCCAATTAATACGCCATCTCTTTGATGAATATGATGAGTTGCTATCTTTACGGCCGCTTTTTGAAATTCAAATAGAGTATCTTCAAAAACTTTAGGTAGTTTAAATTCGGATACCCCTTCACGGGCCTCTTTGGCTAAGTGATAAGCCATTTTTAAATATATATGATAAGGGCTAATTAATTCTTCAGTTGCCCAACTCGTTTCTAAAATTTCTATGAGTTCATTAGTAATATCTAATGCCCATCTATCATCCCATCGATCATTAAACCAATCTGCTAGTTTTTGAGTTGCATCATGATCTATCACATCTACATTGAGTTCACCTTGTCTTTTCAAACCAGCCATTGTGAGGTTACTACTACCAACAAATCCAGTTCTTGGATTATTTTGATCAACTCTATAACATAAGTAAAGCTTGGCGTGCAAATTATGCCTGACGAAATATTTAACAACAACCTTCTCTTTACGTAACTGTTTTGCTAATTTCCTTAATCCCTTTTCATCAGTCCAATTGGGTAGGCCATAGGTAAGCTGTTTCCTAAATTCAAAAGCTAAGTTCTTTTTAAGTTGAATAGCCGTTTTTTGATCAATCCCATTTTCAGAAAAAGAAATTTTTAAGGCTTCTCGTAATTCAATATTCTCAAGTGATTTCATTCCTACTAATAGTCTACATTGGGCATCTAACCCACCTTCAAAATTATTAATTAGATCACTAATAGATTTCCAACCTCTTAGATTGAAATACCCAACGCAGAAATCTGATTTATGTGAAATTTCAATTGAATCTCTTAATGTTGGGAGAAATGATTGATCTATATTATCGAAAATTCTAGGCATTTATCTTCCTCCATTAAAAATGATTACATCAAGGCCACAAATGATTAGTAATTATTTTAGATAACATCTTTAGTCAAATAATTGTATTTCATAGTGGAAATTCCTATAGGCAAAAAAGAAATTGTTTAATTTTTATTAAAAGAGCCTCAAATCCTTAAAGAATAGTTAATTGCTGTAATATAATATAACATTATACATTGGGTTTGTCATAATGTAATATGGCATACGGTATTCATATTTTTGAATATTTCGGGAAAGTATCAAAATGGTTTGAGGTGATATTGACGACAGTTAAGAATCTCAATAACCGTCGTTTTTGAAACTCTCCGAATTTACCTCATAAACCCGTTTCAAAACCAATGAATTAGCCTCAATACTCGTCCTATAATCAAAGTCAAAATATTTCCTTTTTTGGTATAAGAATATAAATCGCAGGAGGTTAAAATGATAATTGGTTACGCACGTGTATCCACCGAAGATCAGAATTTGGATCTTCAGTTGGATGCCTTAAAAGAAGCCGGATGCAAGAAGATTTTACAGGATAAAATCAGTGGCGTCAAGGAAAATAGAGATGGGTTATTGCAGGTTTTGGAAATAGTTCGACCAGGTGATACTTTGGTGGTTTGGAAACTTGATAGACTTGGAAGGAGTCTTCAGCATTTGATTTCAGTTGTTGATGAACTTAAGGAGAAGGATGTTTATTTCAAGAGCCTTAAAGAAAATCTGGATACTTCATCGTCAACTGGAAAATTGATATTTCATA
>Ga0209142_1000462_pt1 | contig 28759 bp, 30 predicted proteins | sample SaaInlV_120m_DNA_FD_184678 | JGI IMG/M metagenome (GOLD analysis project Ga0209142, IMG submission 184678) | Marine microbial communities from expanding oxygen minimum zones in the Saanich Inlet - Saanich Inlet SI074_LV_200m_DNA (SPAdes) (version 2) | ecosystem: Environmental > Aquatic > Marine... | reverse complement strand
AATACAAGCCACTTCGGTTAATGCCTAGTAATTGACACTGGTGGTTGATAGAGATAGAGGCTGGTGACGGCTTGAGATCAACTAATTGTTTTAGTTCAGATGAGCCCAAGCTTTTTAGCTTTTTTGCAAGCCATTCCTTCTCTACTGTTACCTTGCCAACCAGTGCAGTTAAGCGCTCATTCTGCTCTTGTGATTTAATAAGCTCTTCCTTGTATTCTTTAACCGCTTTAGAAGGCTCCATAGCAATCTCTGCGTTAGCAAGAAAGGTCTTCTTCCAGTTCACTAGGTTTTGTGGAAGAATGTTATGCTTGCTGGCAATCTCTGCCAGGGTATCTGCATTTTGTAATAGTTCAAGTACTAATTTTGTTTTAAATGCTGAGCTGTAGGTTGTACGTTTTTTACTCATATTTTTTACTCCGAATTGTTGGGTTAAGTTTAACTCGTTCGAAATAAGAAATCTTAAATTGTTGTCTTAATTTGTTGGGGTGTTATATTAGGCACTTTTTTTATATTTAATATGCAAGAAATTTAATATAAATAAATTATAGAAAAACGCTACTAATAATGAAATACCAAAAAATATCATACTGTTTGGATAGTATTTTGTTGAATCTGTGCTAGCTACTGGATATAAATATGACACCTTTGTGAAGCCAACTCTTTTAATTGATTCCAAGTCTGAAATTTCTTGATTTATTTTAAATTGTTGTTGCTCTAATGTATCTTTCATAGCACTCTCTTCTCTCTTTAACATTACTATTTTGTCAAGATCTATACCACTACTCCCTCTAACATCACCGCCATCATAAGCTGTATCATAAATTTTTTGCATAGATGCATATTTTTCTATATCTGCATTAGACACCATGTAATGGTCGCTTTGCGATGAAATAATTTGTAAAAATTTACGCTTATTAGATATTGGTTTATCAATAGCAGCGCGGATTTTTTTTTGAATATTCAGTTCATCAAACTCCTCAAACCTTTTCATTATAAGATTTGCAGTTTTGACAATATTATCAACATTATGGCTTTTTAAAACTAAAATTATATTACCTTCATTACTGATTTGTAAATTGATTTTTGCCACTCTACCATTTCCAAGAGTATTATTCAAAAATAATCCTGTATTGGCACTTGCTGCAATTGCATGCATTTCTTCAAAATTTAAAAAATCAACCGGATAACCCGGTGCAGCTGTTCCAATATTTATTACCTTTTGCATTGTATATCTATTATCTAAAATATTCAAACTAGGCAGTAACCAGAAAGTAACCAGAAATAACGCAACAGTTATTAAAAAGTGTCTTTTAATACTATTTAATACTGTCAATAAAGTAAATTCATTCATATTATTTAATCCCATTCAACATATATATGTAAATTAGTCTCACAAATCCCAAGTTTTTCCATTCTTTCTACCAAAATTGAATTTTATCTTATATATCATTTTTTATAGTAATTCATTCAAAGTTTTTTATAGTAATTTAAAGTCTACTTTTGTTGAATAAAAACCCACTATATCAAATTAGTTATTTTTTTATATAAGACCCATGATAAATAATATAAGCTAAATGCAATGCAAATAATTCCATCACTCCAATATTAAACATAACAGGGTAATGAATATTACCCAAAATAAAAATCGCCAGAACAATTATATTTGATGTTAGCGCAACTATATTTACAGACCTTAATGCTCGAGTAACATAATAAAGAATTGAAATATAAAAAACTCCAACACCCATAAATCCATACAATAATAATTGCTTTAAAAATGAAATTTCTCCAACTGTAAATAACTCATTCTCTCTTTCTAATGAAATACCAAATAAAATTTCCTTTAAACTAAAATAACCAAATCCTGTTATATTATTAAAGATATATTTTTCATAAATATAATCTAAACTGGAATATCTATATGTCAACAATTCCACCGCAATATAAATAAATATGACAGTAATAAATAATACAATATATACTTTATAAAAATTTCTTATTTTTTTATCGAAAGTACCACCTAAATCAATCAAGTAAATAATTGATATTGACACAAATAACAACAATATAGAAGTAAGAGTGGGAGACAAAATTAGCATGAAAATAGCTAATAACCCTAGATTTCTATAAATTTCCACTGGATTGATTCTGTACTTATAAAAATACCGAATAAAAATAATTACAGCTAATTCTGATGCGGTTTGAGTACCCATCATAATAGAATTTAATCCAGTAATATGAAATGGCAATATATCTTTAGTTATATTATGATGCGGTATGTATCCTCGAACACCTGTCTCTTCACCATGACACATGAATGAATCAATCAAGATTGCATCTCCTAAAAAAAATAATATCAGATATTCGGCTACCAAGCCAATTAGCACAATTAAATAAATAGTATCTATTTTCCTTAAATACGTTTTTGAAGAAATATACGGAAGAATAACTTTACTTAATATTATGGCAAGGAATAAAACATAGGTCATTTTAAAAAAGATAAGACCTCTTAACTCTACAAAAGTATAGTAAATGTTTAAAAATGCCAATAAAAAAATTATAATAATGTCAGATTTTTCCAAAATTATTTGTTTAGAATTAACTATGGCAATTCCAAATACTAGAGTAATCAATCCAAGCTCTACTAATTTTAGATCTACACAAAAATAAGATTGAACCACTGGTACTAATAAAATATGGGCAACCAAATAACCTAACAAGTATGTTGCTATTGACTTCAAACTCTTGCCCCACTTATTTTTTTAATTAATATTTTTATAATAATTTTAAAAATATTTTTGAGAGGCTGTCTTTTAAGTGCACTTCCAAATAAAGTAAAAGAAAAAGAGTCATTATTAATATAATTAAGATATTCCTTATATAAAAGGGATAAATAAAAAGTGTCGATAGCTTTTATATTGGTATTTTTAAAAGAATCACCATTTTCTCTGTACCATATTTTTAGTTCTTGTAAATATAAATCTACTTTTAAGATTGATTCATTATTACCGTCCTTTCTGCAAAAAGCTAGCGGCTCCTGAAATGAACCCATTTTCCCATTTATCGCTAATTTCATAACAAGATCAAAGTCACCAATAATATGATAATCTAAGGAAATCCCTCCTACGCTTAAATAGGCTGACCTACGTACTGAAAGTGTCAACAGACCCACTGGATAATTTATAAGTAAATTATCCAGCACATAGCCAGAGGGGATTTTCCCTCTTTTAAATATTCTACTTTGCTTGGAAGGCTCTGTAATTATATAAAAATTCCCACATGAAAAAACCACATCATCGTCTTTATAAATAGCCACTTGGGTTTCTAAAATAGCATCCTTCCAATAATCATCCACATCTAAAAAAGTAATTATATCTCCTTTAGATTTGCCTATGGCCAACATCCGTGCTTCACTTAGATTAGTGTGCTCATCAGATAAAAAATACTTTAATCTTTTATCATTGTATTTATTAAATATTTCTGAACTATTATCTGTAGATAAATTATCCCAAAAAATTAATTCCCAATTTTTATATGTTTGGGAAATTACACTTTCAACCGCTTCACATAAGTATTTTTCACCATTAAAACAGTTCATTATGACGCTTACAAGTAGCTTATCTTGCATTGCTAAAAATTTCTTATCGTGTTAATAGTTTTTTTTAATCCTTCATCCAAACTAACTTCTGGCTGCCAATTTAATAATTTATTTGCTTTTGTTATGTCCGCATATAGCTCCATATTTTCTCCGCTTCTATATGCAACTTTACCAAACTGAGGTTTGCCTGCAGCGACAATATTTTGAATTTTAATAACAACATCCTTTATAGAGATTGGCTCTCCAGATGCAATATTAATCACTTCCCCAAAAGCTTTAGTATTATCAATTGAATAAAATATTGATCGAACAAAATCACCAATAAAACAAAAATCTCTTAACTGCTTGCCTTCAGAAATTGGAAATTTCTCTCCTTTTATGCAACCTTTGATAACTTGAGGGATAAACCTTTCCATGCCTTGTCCAGGTCCATATACTAAAAATGGTCTAAGAATAACAACTGGAAACTTTTCTGTTTTATATAAGGTCTGTAAAAAATAGGTCGATGCAACCTTGGCACAAGAATATGGTGAGATAGGCGATTCTCTTTGAGTTTCAGACTGTGGCGCTGGATTGTTTCCATATTCATCACTACTTCCTATTTGTACGAATCTTCTTATCTTAGATTTATCTAAACAATCAAAAAGGTTTCTAACTCCATTAAAATGCACATCATAAACTTTATCCCCGCCATTTGAGTAGTTCGCATGATCGACATAACCACCCAAATTAATTACGTAGTCAAACACCTTGCCTTCTAGTCTAGTCAGTAAGCTTGCTTTATGGCTAATATCAGCAGTAAGATAAGTAACACCATCTAACTTATCGATAGCTTTACAATTATTTTTTGATAAAACTGTTGTATTAAACCCTTGTTCTAGAGCTTTTTTTACGACATGTTGTCCAATAAATCCCGCACCACCAACAACCAGCAATTGATCATAATGGTGGTTGTTTATTTCCATGGGGCGTTATCAGTCTCCCATAAACTTTCTAATAAATCTCTATCGCGCTTTGTATCCATACATTGCCAAAATCCATCGTGCTGATACGACATTAGCTCGCCCATTTGCGCAACTTTTTCCAAAGGTTCTTTCTCCAATATAGTATCATCACCTTCAATCAAGTCAAAAAACTTAGGCTCGATAACAAAATAACCACCATTAATCCAGCCTTGAGTTACCTGTGGCTTTTCCTTAAACGAGGTAACAACATTGTTATTAATATCCAATTCACCAAACCGTGCGCTCGGATGAACTGCAGATACAGTCACCATCTTTTTATGACTTTTATGGAACTTTATTAATGCATCAAGATCAACATCTGCAACACCATCTCCATAAGTAAGTAAAAAAGTTTCATTGCCAATAAAATCTTGTATTCTTCTAACCCTTCCTCCAGTCATAGAGTTGAGACCAGTATCTACCAATGTTACTTTCCAATCTACTATATCTTGCTGGTGTGCGACAATACCTCCATTAGATAAATCCACAGTAAAGTCAGAATTAAGTGTTCTATAATTTAAAAAATATTCCTTAATAGCCTCAGCCTTATAACCTAACGCAACGTAAAAATCTTTATGCTCGAACTTAGCATAAGTATTCATAATATGCCATATAATAGGTTTACCACCAACAGTAACCATTGGTTTTGGAATAGACTCTGTATACTCACTTAACCGAGTACCAAATCCTCCAGCTAAAATTATTACCTTCATCAACTAATACTCCAATTATAATTTATTTTATCAATTTCTAAACGATCGACTTCGCCAGGATCATGCTCAATATTGGCAATATTTAGCAACATTGATTTTTCACTTGAAAGACCTTGAAACCCCATCCATACCATTGGTGGCACAGTTAATCTACAATAATTATCCCTTGAAATTATAATTTCTTGAAATCGAACATTTGACTCATCTCTATCATCAAACAAGACGAACTTTATTTTACCTACTGGTACTATCAAATTGAGTGTCATGTTCTTATGGCGCTTCCATGCCTTTATAATACCTTTATCAACTTGAGAAAAGTACGCCTCTCCAAAGCCAGAATACCCAATACTGGCCTCTTTCATTCCGTGCATCACATTACCACCAGGTGTATCAATCACATCTAATTTCGTGATAAGTACGTCTTTAATCATTATTGGCCCAGGCAATATTGTTTAACTTGGCAGCTTTTGTATACGATTCAATCTGGCTAATTGTAAAATCATACATTGATTGATTTTGATTTTGGTAATACTCTTTATACCACTCAACTGTCATCTTGACCGTCTCTTCAAACTGTAGAGCAGAGTGCCACTCTAAATCAGATAAAGCCTTATCACAATTAAGCTTTAATAAGCCTGCTTCATGAACATGCCCTTCATTTTCAGAAACATCATTCCATTTAATTTGATTCCAGTATTTTGCCATCTCATCAATCAATCTACTCACTGAATAATTTTGATCAGCTGATGGACCAAAGTTATAAGCTTCTCCGTGATTCTGACCATCTAAATATAGATTTTCTGCTAAACATAGATAGCCACTTAATGGCTCTAGCACATGTTGCCATGGTCTTGTGGCATGAGGGCTACGTATGTCCACAGTTTTACCATTTGCCCATGCTTCCATACAATCTGGCACTATACGGTCAACCGCCCAGTCACCGCCGCCAATAACATTGCCAGCGCGAGTAATCCCAACTCTAACATTTGAATCTGGACTATTAAAAAATGAATCCACATAACTACGAATTACTAACTCAGCCATACCTTTGGAGGCGCTATATGGATCCTTGCCGCCTAGTCGGTCAGTCTCTCTATAGCCCCAAACCCACTCAACATTATCATAAGCCTTGTCACTAGTGATCATAATTGCCACAACATGCTTATCTAGACCACGCAACGCATCTAGCAGATTGGCAGTACCAAGCGCATTGGTTGTAATGGTCTCCAACGGATTCTCATAAGAGGGGCGTACTAGCGCCTGGGCTGCCAAATGAAAAACGAAATCAGGCTGAATCTTGCGTACCAATTCAGCAAGAGAATCGGCATCACGAATATCAAGTCTATGATCCTCTATCTGGCTTGATAAATTCGCTTCTGTGAAGTGGGATGGATTGGATGGGATATTGAACGACACACCATGCACTTTTGCCCCTAGTTGCTTCAACCAGATAGAGAGCCAAGTACCTTTGAAACCAGTATGACCAGTAACTAAAATTTTTTTACCGTTAAAATTCTTAAAGATTTGCATTAACTTTTAAACTCTTTTTGTTCATCTTTATCAAAATCATCAATAAGCCATTTATGCCACCTTGGCATACCTGAATCAAGATAAAAGTAATGTTTTCTTTGATCTGAGTCAGTTGCTTTTGCAGTATTAATTGCGTTCACCAAACCCTTTGAATCGCTGATTAAGTATACACCCTTACTTCCTCTCAATGGTCTCACATTCAAGGTTTTTCGCAGAAACATGTAGACCAACTTCAAGCGCAGCAATAGTGACATCTAGTACAATATGTTTTATTTTAACGAGCTATTTCTTTCAATAAGGCTTTAACATCAATAGAAGTATAAAAGTCTTGTGCAAAATCCTGTAAAGATTGTATGGTCTTGGCATTAATATCTTGATCAAGCGCTAACCCCAAATCTTCTCGATTATGTACAATTGACTTGCCCTTCTTATGAGTGTAAATCGGATCAATACCCAACTCATCAGATGACTGCTGATAATAAATTGGCTTCAACCCCTTATTAATCGCATTCACTACTGCAGTAGATCCACGATAAAGCACACTATCACACTTCTGAATATCCTCCTCTAAACTACCCTCCGAAAGGACAATGTTGTCAGGTAAATCTTCAAAAATAGCACTATACCCTCTCAATTCTTCAAATTTTAATACTGGATGCAGTCTCCAAATAAATTTCTGATCGGGACTCTGCTTGGCATAATCTCTACTCAAACCAAATAAAGACAGGCACTCTTTTACAAATATTTCTGGAACAACTAAGCAGCAACGCTGATTCTTGTCTATCATTAAATTGGGGGCTGAATACTTAGGAGACCCTAAACAAACAGTTTTACTGTTTTTAAGCTGGACTTTCCCAAATATGTCTTTTGCTATCAGTCCAGAAGTAAAAATAACATCGGGGCTATATTTCGCACTTAATGGACGCTTAATTGCATGTTGATATTCAAAGACTGCTGCATGCTGATAACCAAAACACTTAATATCAGGGCTTACCTTTCTTGCACAATAATAAACTATGCGTTCCCATGCATATCCCTCGTAAGTCGTAATAATATATTTTGCACCTGTTTTCCTAATAATATCTCTTACCTGTTTAGCAATCCTCAGTGCATTAAAAGTATCAGGTGATAAATGATGATGCAATGCACCTTCTGCAAGTTCTTTTTCTATTCGCAAATCTTTAAGTAAAATTTTAAATTGTTTTTTAGATTTATTTTGAGAAAAATAAAGCTTTATCTCTGCCAAGACACCCAAACTTGAACTTAATACAACCCTATGAATTCCACTATCCCTCCAACCACTTAACACTTTCCTTTTATTTATTTTGACATGGTTTATTAGAGCAATACTAACACTCACATTATTACCCATCAACTGATTTGGTAAGTCACCAAAATAAGCGTCATTATCATTCAATAGCTGCTGTTCATTAGTTAAGTGAGATACAAATAAAATATCAGACTTAGTATGCGCTTGCTTAACATAATAATGTCTTTTATCAAAGACAGATTGAAGCCCCCTAACTATAGAAATTAACTTAAATCTTACTGGCAGCCAGATTTTATCTACCTTAGATAATTCATATTTTTCTAAGTGCTCTGGGTGTGCATTAAGAACATGTAAATAATTGTTCGCAGTAATTTGAAGAGTGGACGCATCATGCATCAATATATGGTCACACACTTTGCACAACTCTTGATATTTACCTATTTTCACGATATCGATATATTCCTGTAGCCCTATTTTTTACACTTTTTTATTCTTTCAACCAATTCAAGTAATGTTTCTAATACCTGCAAGGTTTGAAACAACCGGCCTATTATTTAATATAAATTGATTTATTGACATTGTATTAAACTCAATAAACTCAAATCCAGAATTAATCGCAAACAAGTGGTCAATCGCTGTATCTCCAATATAATAAATCTTGTCAAAATTGCCGCTTAATTTAGAGCTTAGCAATTGTGCACTGTCGATTTTCGGCTTGCCATACTCAACATCATCTGCTGTAATCAGGACATCTGGGGCTAGACTAAATAACTTAAGAATTGGCGTAGTAGTTATTGTTGGCTTTGAAGTAATAATAGACCAACTAATGCTATTCTCTTTGATCCAGTCAATACATTCGCTTAGTCCAGCCATGGGTTTGATTTTATCTATATTTTTCTGGTTAAACCCAAAATACAATTCCTGTACTTCTCTTTCAAATTCTTCTATATCTAAATTCTTACAGATTTGAGAGAAGGGTAATCCAATATTCTTTCTGTAGGATTCCCAGCCAACGCCCAAATTCAACTTTGAATTAACACTTTCCCAGCTAAGTTTCATTAGTGGAATAGAATCTATCAATGTTCCATCCAAATCAAATGATATATGAATATTTTTAATATTGCTCATATCCATTTGACTCCAAATACAACTCATCTCTACACATCAGTCTTTGCACCCTCTCATAATCCTCCTGCGTATCAACAGCAAGTGTCTCTCCATACTCCTTAAAAGTGCCAACTTTCAGACCAATTTCAATAGCCCTAAGCAATTCAATACCCTCAACCTCTTCCAGTGGAGTTGGCTTGCTAGATGCAAATTTTGACAACGCATCCACCCTAAACGCAATGATACTCAAGTGTTTTTTATACACGGCACCTTTCAAAAAAGGATAGGGGAGATTTCTCCTACTCATATAAACAACATTACTACCACTTGCAACCAATTTAACTCTACTGTGCGACTCATCTTCAAAAGTTTCAATAAATGGGACGATAATATCAAAACCTTTATTCTTTACAAGGTAATCAACAACATCATCAATCATATAAGGCTTTAACAAAGGCTCATCTCCTTGTATATCAACAATAATCGTGTCTTTATCCAAATTTAAAATGCCTGCAGCTTCAGCAATTCTTTCCGTTCCATTTGTATGTATATTCTTCGTTAAAACAACCTCTATCTTATTTTCAACGCACAGGTCACAAATTTTGTGACTGTCTGTGCAGACCACCACCCTATCTAAAGTTTTGGATAACTGAGCCCTTCTTACAACATGCAAAATCATTGGAATCCCAGAAATCTCTAGGATTGCCTTATTTGGAAGCCTTGAACTCTCTAATCTAACAGGTATTAATCCAACTGTATTCATCATTAAAGCCAAAAAAATAATTTCTTTTTAGAGCCTAAGTGAGGCTCGCCATCACCCCAACCTTTATACATAGGCTTAAAACTATGCGCCAAAACATTCAGCACTTGATACAAAACCTTACTTCCATTCTTGAAAGGGTAAAAGCCATTAGATATTTTGCCAACATGCTGAATAAACGTTTTCCTGTCTTCTTTAGTAAGGTAGCTCTCGACAAAGTCCGCATTGAGAAGAGTTAATGTATAATCTAAAAAGCCATAAGCAATAGTCGTGGTAATTAATGCGTGTAATTTTTCTGTTGCTGTACCCTTATCCATTGTAGATAACCAATCATTAAGAGTTAATACAGGCCTTAAATATAATGCATCCCCAAAGATCAATCTACCCTTTAAAGGTGCTTGATATTTTTCCTGTTTATACTTCCAATAGGTTTTTCGTATATCCCATAGCTCTAATCCTAATTTCTCACGTGCAAAAACATCTATATCACTGAACAGAGGTTGGTCTTTATACATTGGAGAAAATTCCACCTCAACCTCAAGCCCTATTATATTTTCTTTGAAGAAGCTTTCACCGCCCTGTAATATTGCAAGCTCTCCACCCTGTACATCAATCTTAACAAAATCTATTACGCTGATTTCATTATTTTTGGCTAAACCGTCTACAGTCTTTGCTCTCATAATAATCTTATCTTTTGCCATGAAACGCTGCGCTTCATCAAATTGCTGCAAAAATGGCATATTTGCCTCGAACACTGATGAGGTTCCTGGAGAATTATTAATATTTAACATTAATTCAGTCTCTGTATTCCACAATGCATAAGGGATAATTTTTCCTTGACCTTGTTTTTCTAATGCTTTAGCCTCAACAGGGTCTGGCTCCACCAAAATTACATCCAAAATATTATTTGGTGCAGTGCACCAAGGCCAACCAACACCATCTCTTGCCCCTATATCTAATAAACAAATATTCCTTTTTAAGAGTGTTGCAGGCACAAAAGCAACATTTTTATTAGAAATAATTTTCCGAATTGTTTGAATAGTGTTCATAAAATTTATATACGAAAAAAAATTTCCCGCAGATCCTGGGTAAAAATACAATATATTATAGCGCTTCTTAAACTCAATCATTTGTCTGGATTTTTATTTTCATTTAATAATCTCGTTTTTTTAGATGTCACTCTGCTTCTGATAGGTCGCGATAAGACAATACCACCTCCTGACTAAATACAAGATTCAAAGCAAGCTCGAATAGCTCCGTCTGATCCAGCAGTTGGTAGGATATTCTCTGGTAAAAAATCAGAAAATGTAGCAATTCTTCCGTATAGAACATCAAGGTCAGGATAACTAAAAACAACTTCTATTGGAATTTTAACAAAGATTGCATTACAATTTTATTCATAAACAAGTTTGATTATAAATAGTATTTAAATTTTCCATCACCCTATTCTTGACATTGCCATCTGCCGGGTCATTATTGATAATTACTTGAAGCTCTAATAACTCTGTATCTGTCAATAATTCATCACCATTCACAACTATTTGAACCATTTGCTTTAACTGAGTATAAGAATATGCAAATATATTACAGTTATTGTAATTAAAATAACCACTTGCGAAATAATGACTTGAGTTTGGGATGTAATCATAATATACAACTCTTTTCCCTGCAGCTATAGCCTCGTCTCCAATCGAAGTATATTTGGCTATTACTAAATCAGATCTACTCGCAAGCTCATATTGCTTATTTAGCCTAGAATAATCCTCATCAATCCAAATATTTGGAATTCCGCTCATCTTATTCAACACATCTTTAAAATAGGGAATTTTAGTCCAAATACTATTTTTACCCCTAATTATAATATCAACCTCTGGAAATCTCTTTGCAAGTTTACAAAGGTCATTGTAGAAACTAGCATTAGCTTTCCAGTTAATTAATACATTGCGTCTGTTATTATTAAAATCACAATCCGAATGAAAATCAAATGCAGCAATAGTAAGCCTTTCGTTTTTACTGGTAATATTTTTTTGATAATTTATTAATGTGTCCGATCTAATTTGACCGCATGGAATGCAATTTTTTACAAACTTATTATTTGATTTTTCAATTGTTTTACAAACAAATTCACTACCACATAGATAGGTATCTATCAAAGAAGGATAGTGAGAGAAAAATATTGGTAAAAACCTCTCCTGTATTGCAATTGTTCTAATTTTTAACGACTCAAATACTAAAGAGAGGGTTAATGAAAAAAGAATATCGTAACCAACCAATACTAATTTAGCATTATAATTTTCCTTAATTAACTCCTTTGTAGATAAGAATTTCGCCCCATAAAATAAAAAAATAAAAAATAAAATAAAATCTTTCCGTATAAAAAAAAGCGATCTTTTTAAACCAATTTCACCCAATATATAAATCAAGAAATTATACAGTTTTTTAATTTTTACCTTGGGGAGTATGGTGGTTGCAATATTATTATCTATATAATATTTAGACTGATTGTCGCTTATAGTTATATTTTCTAATTCAATATGTAAAATATTTGATGGATAGAATGCCGAATCTATCCCTTTACTATAAAAACTATCCTTGATAAATAAATCTCCATAAAAAATACTTTTGTGTGGAAAATATAACACTTTATACAACAAAGTATCAATATTATTACTTATAAAAGATGGTTGACTAATATCACTACATTTAGTAGTTGTAACCCTATCAATAATGGTAAATATCTTGCCATATAAGACACTAAAAACCTTCAGTGCCACGCCGGAAACTATAAAGAAATTAGAAGAAAAAATAGGTTTAACTTTTAGATCATTAAAGTGAATTGCTAAGAATCTTTCTCCAACTCTACATACATCGCCTAACAAATAAATCTTAAGATTGTCTTTTTTATGATTTACAAAATAACCATCAATCCATATACAAATATTATTCAATGTGACGCATCTGTTCAGTACGTACTCCTTGATCAATAACTGATTTTTTATATTCGGATCTTTTACATTGGTAAAAAAAGGGGAAAAATTGTCCAACAACTCATTATCCACCCACTCGTTAGTAATCTTATCTATTGCGTCACCTATTTTTCCGCCATAACGATTTAGATCTATATCTATACACTCTTCAAAATTACACTCTTGTAATGATAAAAATTTTAATAAACGCCAATTGACTATTTTTTTTGAATATTCAAAAATATATACTTCAAATTTAAAAAATTTGTAAATTATTACAATAAAAATAGTAAAGATATTTAATCGCTTTACTACTAGAATATTTTTCATTTTACAATATTGCCCTATCTCTAAAAATTATCAGAATTAATCCACTAAAAAAAACTACGAATAGGATATTATCAGTCTGCTAATATTAATCATAAGAATTATTAACATCATTGGCATAGTTGTTCTTAGTTAAAAACAATTGTTAATATTTAGTTTTTTAACATTTCTGGCTTACAATCATTAATCATATTGCCAAACTCTTTGATTTAAGTCCGTAAAATATCTTTTAATCAGTCTAATTCCATCAATTTAAACCATAGATTTTTAGCCTATCAAGTATCGCATATAGTCAGAGTCTTTTTTCTCCTCGCACTATTAGCAACATTACTTTATCTTGTCATTCTTCGCTTTCTACTAATCTTTTATTCCTCTTAAATTTAATGTTCATTATTTTTGCAGAATAAGTCTCATTAATACAGGATTATCATTTTTATACACTGATAAGTTATTTTCTTCAGAAAAATACAATATCTTAAATCCTAGTGTCAGGCACTGTTTCACAAATACCTGGGAATCAATAAATCTTCGCTTATGGTCTGTAATAAAGGTATTGTGTCCACAATTTTCTCCTACACCATACAATGAATCTTTGGTTGTTCTAACTTCAACACAAAACAAGCCTCCGTCATTTAGTCCACTATAAACATTAGGCAATAATTCTTCTTCGTCGCTCTTGCTAATAGCATGAATAGTAAATCTTGAGTAAAGGACATCTATTGATTCATATTTAGAATAATCTTCGTCAATAAAATCTAGCGCCTTTGGCTGTAAATACTGAGCAACCTCTCCCCTTAAGCTTTCTTTTTCGATGTCTATGGCTGTAGTGCTTTGATCAATTGCAACCACATTATGAAGATGATGGGCAAAATAAATAGCATCTCTGCCATTACCAGAACCTAACTCAACAATATCTAAGTTGTTTGCAATGAAAAATTTACTTAAACAAAACTCAGCAAAACTACTATGAGTGCTAATACTACCGTCTTTATTGTGTTTTCTATAGTAATCATTCCAGTATTTTTTGTCCATTACTTCCTCTCTTGATAGGTTTTAATTTTGTAATCCATACTATATTAGTTACATATATTATAAAACTGGTCTTGCTACTATATTACGTGGCGTAAATTTTACTTTTATATTGACTTAACTAATTCGTTGAACATAGAATCGATAGTACTTTTCTCCGACCATTTGAGATGTGTATCTGGATTAGAAGGGATATCAATTTTCAAATCAATACCAGCAACATTTTTTATCATACCTAATTCAATATCTCTATATAATTTTTTCGGATCCCTTCTCTTTAATTCACTTAATGGTGTGTCAATAAATATTTCAATATAATTTGCAATATTTTCTCTATTCCATTTATGTATTTCTTTAAATAGCCCAATTACAGCTATAACAACATCAACACCTTGTTCAGATAATAACTTACATAATCTCGCGTAACGCATCGCTAATGCAACTCTCTCTTCTCTTGTATAGGCTTCATCAGCTAAAACCTGCCTTAACTCATCCCCATCCAAATAAATCACAGTTTTTCCTAAACCCCTTAAATGGGTAACCAGCAAAGATGATAATGTAGTTTTTCCAGTAGCTGACAGGCCAGTAACCCAGTAACATTTATTCATAAGAATATCAAAAATTTATTGTAATAAAATTAATAGTAGTTAAAACTGCTTTTGACGGCGACTAGATAGATGGTGCCAGAGTTTTTTTTAATGACAAGTTCTGTAAAATAGATATTTAATCCGATTAGTGCTCAATTTTAAATTGAATATTTTTCACGCTACCGTACTACTAATGTTAGTTTAACAATTGCACTTACTTACTTTAACGAAAAGAGAGTTTTATACGTTTTGTGAAACTGAAGTGCATTTTAACAGATAAATAAATTTTATTAATTGATAATACACACCTCTAGCCATATTTTTACATAAAAATTGCAACTATAAGTGTTTTTCTATAATTATAAATTAGCTAAAACCAAATCAAGTATATTTTACTCAAAGTTTAATGATTGATAGTTTTTATGTTGCCACCTCTCAACCGGTATCTTCCAGTTTTCTCCATAAACTAATCGCAAATATTCTTCTGTATTTACTGGAACTGAAATATCTATATTAAAACGACTGATTACACCTCTTCCATCAAAATAAGAAAATGGGAAACTATGCATTTTACCAAATGGCCCTGGAACAAAAACGCTATCATGATATTTACTTAATGCTATGATATCGATTGCTGCAGGTTCCGAAATTACAACATCAATTTTCTCAGATATCGTTATTGATGATATATCTCCTTTTTTCCAATATTTTGAATTACTGTGATACTTGTTAGTAGTAATATCATACAATCTCGAGTCTTTATTCAATGCATCTAAAAATAAAGGGATCTGTTCTGCCATTACGCATATATCAATATCACTAAATTTTGCAAATTCTTCTCCTCGCTTTAACGCCAACAATGAAGAATAACTCATCCAATACCCTATACTTTTTTTGCTAGATAGGTTGATAAAATAATGAAGCATTTCGCATAATATCTTTTCTTTTCTTTCAAGAGCGCTACTGTTAAGTGCTAAATCAGATCGCTCCATAACCAGAATCTTTCTCCGATCAATATTAAACTCATCCCTCAATTGTATAATCATATCGTCTATGTTCCGCCCAGATATGATTACTTTATCAAAATCAATTTGATTTATATTTTTTATATGGTCTATCCTTACATCACCAAATTTACCATCGATTTTGTCTATATCATTTTCTATAAAGCCAATAATATCATATACTTTTCTATCTAATAATCTATAAACAGCTCTACCATGGTAACTTAAACCAAAAATTAATACTCGCACACGACTATTCACCCTTAATACTCCTGCCATGATAATAATACTTACTCATTTTAGTTAACTCACATAAATTATTGGATTGCGCGTAACAACATAAAGCCCTCTGCAAGCTCGCAACCAATCGCACTCCCTCTACACCGTGCTAAATACTCTATATTTTTTAAAGATCGTGGGTGTGGCCACTCCCGCATTTCTGATTGATAGAATTCCAAAGCTTTAATTTTATAATCAAAAGTCTCAACTACATTCTCAAACCAATTAGGCTGAAATGCAGTACTCGATCCTGCTGGTTGCCACTCTGTACTAGACGCCACCTCAAATGCTAATAAAAGCTGAACTGAATACCCTGGCTGTGGTCGACAAGCTGTAACAACTGCCTCATGAGTAATTCTATGATCTATGTTTACATCACCACAATGGTGTGTAACTACTGTATGAGGTTTTATCCGCTCTATCTCTGTTTCAATTGCCTTAATTACATCTAGTCGATCCAATGAATCCATTCTATTATCGGGAAAATCTAATAATTTAACAGAAGCAACACCAAGAATATCTCCTGCTTGATGTGCCGACTTTTCTAATAATGACAATTCCTTACTTTTTACCTCTCTATCTCTAACCTGGCTACGTGAAGTTGCACCTTCTGCCATAATGAGTACATGAACTATGTTTCCTGATGCCGTCCACTTCGCTATAGACGCGCCACAACCAAGCACTTCATCATCAGGATGCGATGCCACAACAAGAATAGTCTTACCTATCTCTTTCTTGCTACTATATTCCATGATGAAAACTGGTGATTATTTTTTGGTTCATAAATATTAATTACTTTCTCCTCAAGAGATATTATATCAAAACTTGAAAATAGCGATCGTAAATGCTTTTCATCAGAAAAATGCACATTACCAACATTCTCAAACTGCCCTCTTGCTATATCAGTACGAGTATAGACATCGTCGCTCTCACGGCCTAATCCAAAATCTGAGTGCTTGGTTGAAAACCAATCAATACCAATAAAATAACCGTTAGGCCTTAGCACATCATAACTATTTTTCAATGTGCTAACAATGGCTGATTGATTATTATGAGTAACCGACGCCCTATCAACAATAATATCAACCTCTGGCAACCTAGAAAAACAATCCTCTTGAGTAAAATCACCAACAGTCACTTTTTCCCTTAATTCTGGAAATTTCTGATGAAGTTTTTTAACTACGGCTTCACTGCCCTCAACGCCATAATAGTTCATACCAAGCGATTGTATAAACGGGATATTCGGGCCAGAACCACAACCCAATTCAAACACCAGTCCATTTCTGCTTATAGCGCCACCACAGTGTCGGTAAACTAAAGAAACCAAATCTGACCATGGCCAAGATGTAAGTTGTAGATTTTTATTGTATATTTCATTCCATTCATCAGAAAAACCATTCATCAGAATTACCCTATATTATTTGACATTAGTATTTCGTAGCTCTTATCACCTTCATTAAATAGCAAATCAATTATAGACATATATGGTAAGAAGTCCCTACCCATTTGCCTATAGACTGGATGAATGTAATTTTGAAACTCAACTACAATCTCCGCTTCTTTAAAAGCTTTAACATCTGCATAGTTTTTACCATGCTCACCGAAAATATAGTTATCTGCACCTAATTTAACACACATATCCAATACTAAGTCAGACCCAATACCTTCAAAATTACAATCACTTGCCTTAACTATCGGCGTATCAATCTTTAAACATTCCATAAAATATTCTAATAATTTTAAATTAAGATACCCTAATGAATCCTTTGAATCGTTAATCAATATAGATTGCAACTCAGGAAAATAGTCTTTAAAAAAAGGGGTTTTTTTATAATTTAATTCTATTGATTTAAGGTGTTTTTTAACCCAACTATCTTGAACAATTAATATTTTGGATACATTTTTGCTCAAATGGTTCTTAGACTCTACTGGTACAGAAAGCCACAATTCACCATTACTAGTTTTTACTTTATTCCTATTGTTATAATCTTTCCTTTGATACTGAACAATATCAAAATAACAAAATAGGTCTGCTAATGCAATTTTATGGAACAAGCCTAACCAGGGCAAATAAACTGGTTGATGTGCAGTTAAAATCATTTAGTCGCTTTCTTTAATTGATTGACAATATTTAAAACATCTTTATTTGTTAATGAAGGATAAATTGGTAAAGATAGCGTTGTTTGAGTTAAGTGGTAGGCATTCTTATATTCAGAACCATTGTCCAGTAATTCCCAATCCTCAATAGGTATTATTGTTTTAATACCTAGCCTTAATAACTTGCCTTTAATCTTTACAGGATTATTAACTCTTATTACAGCACGATAATACACAGATGCGTTATTTTCGCTTTCTATTAAATCTAAGCCTACCTCTTTATACATTGCAAATATTTCTTGCCTTCTTTCTAAAAAAATAGGTAATCGTTTCAACTGCACTCTACCAATAGAGGCCTGGACATCCGTCATCTGGAAATTAAATCTGTGCTTATTATCTCTTCGACAATCAAACTCGCGATAATCTCTGACCTTATCAACCAGATTCTTATCTTTTGAAACAAACATTCCACCTTGTCCGCCAGATGTCATTAGCTTGGTTGCATAAAAAGAAAAGATACCAACTTCACCGATTAATCCTGTTTTTTTATTGTCAATCGAAGCACCTAATGATTGGGCACAATCTTCGATAACATCTATATCTTTAATATTTTGAATTTCATTCGGTAAACCAAACATGTGTGGAACAATAGCAATATCCGCATTACTCTTTTGCAATTGATTTAAACAGATATTAGGACTATTCATTGCATTGTCTGTTAGAACTTCTTTTGCTTGCGCCATAGCCACAGCATTACGCAATGCTGAGCACGCATAAACAGGCATTGCAATAGATTTGTTTTTGGCATTTAAAGACCAAAGTGCCATGAATAATGCTGATGTGCCACTAGATAAAGCAACTGCATGCCTCTCTGGCAGATCCAAAAAATCACAAAACTCATTCTCAAACCTTTCAACTTCTAAACCTTGTGCGATATAGCCAGACTCAAGCACTTTGGAAACTGCCCGTTGCTCTTGTTTTCCTAAAGTAGGCTTGTTATGCTCTATCACTTTTTATAGTAACCTCTCTTAATAACCATCGGGTTGCCAACAACCAAGGAGTAATCTGGTATATCAACACCCTCAACAATTGTTCCCGCACCAATAGCACAGTAATTGCCAATATTTACCCCACCTTTTATAACACTATGCGACCCTATAAAAACATTGTTGCCAATAGTAATATCTTTTCTTTCTATTTCATCTGATAAGCCAATACACTTCTTATGAGAATCTGCCGCATTGATAGCAACAAATGAAGCAATATCACAATTATCGCCAATAGTAACATTGACGTGATTAGCATTTATTTCAGAAAAGCCAGAAATAACAACATTTTTGCCTATTTTTGGATTACCATTTATCCAAACCAAAGGGTGGTACGGGTTGGCTTTAAAAGTAGTAAACTTAGTGAATATTTTTTGAATTATTTTATTGAACATTTTTTAATTCCAATAAATTTCCTTCAACTAAATCTTGTGAAGCAAAAGAACCCAACATATCTTTTATGAGAATAGGTGCCAACCCATTTCCCGCCCTTCTTAATCCAATATTCTCTTCAGTAAGCCTCTCTCCTTGCTTAGTATCTTTTAAAATAACAATACTGCGCCTTGCAAGTTTTCGCATTTCTAATTCCTTTGAAGTTGGTCGGACTATAGAATCGCCCATCATTTGATAAGACTGATGAATTGAATCAACCCAATCTTTTAAGCTTTCAGGATTTTCGGAAAACCAATGATCGGGTCCTGCTAAGTTGTTATCTAATGTGAAGTGCTTCTCAAAAAAAACAGCGCCAAACCCAACCGCTAGAGATGAAGCCAAACTCCCTTTTGTATGATCAGAAAATCCTAAAACTAAACCAGGAAAAGCATTTGATAGTGTCTTAAGTTTTAGTAAATTCACATCTTCTGGTGGCGTTGGATACTGTGAAGTACAAAGCAATAAAATTGTTGGGTACCCCTCAAATGTACCAATAGCATCTAGTGCTTGATGAACTTCTGCTAAATCAGACATGCCACAAGAAACAATCATTGGTAATTTTGTTGTTGAGTAGTCCTCTAACAATGGTAAATTTGTAAAGTCATCAGAACCCACTTTAATAGCTGGCAACTTTAATTCTAACAATAGATCTAAATCAGAGCGGTTTTGTGGAGTTGATAGAAATAAAATATTTTCATCATCACATTTTTGTTTGATTTGTAACCATTCATCATAATCAAATTCATAGCGTTTGAACATCTCAAACATAGATTCTGTTATTGTCTGACCTTGTGATTGATAAGTAAACATTTGAGTCTTATCGCCACAAAACTCTTCCGCTCTAAAAGTTTGAAACTTTACTGCATCAACGCCTGACTGCTTTGCAACCTCTATCATTTCTAAGGCTTTAGTCAATTCACCATTATGATTAATTCCTGCTTCTGCAACAATAAAAGGCTTTCCATAATTCTTTAATTCTTGGTTGTTTATTTCAATCATATTTTTATCCGCTTAACACCAATTCCATCACAAACAGTTTGCGCTTTTTCTGACATAATTTGCCAAAAGGAAAAATTATTTAAAATATTTTGTAAATTTACTTTCAAGTTATCAACAATTTTAACCGCTCCCAACTGCTCTAAATTCCCTGCTATTTTTCTTTGATTTTCTGCTAAAACATATAATAATGTCGGTAGACCCAAACAACATCTCTCCCAAGATGTAGAACCTCCAGCGCCAATCGCTAAATCAGCATCAAACATTAGACTTGATATATTATCAGCATCAACAACAACCTTAACATTTTTTTTACTCTTGGCATAATTTTTAATAATTTTATTATGTGGTGATATCCCCCCTAGAATAACCACAATATTCAAATCATCAGAAACTTCTTGCAAAATATCATAAGTTTTATTTGTTATATCACTACCGCCCATACTAATCAAAATATTTTTAATTACCTTGGTGTTTTTTCTTTTTATTAATGCCTTTTCTCTTAAATTTGGAAACTCTGGCCTTAATAAAGCATAATCACAACCCAACAACAGTTCACAATTATTTAAAACTTTGTCTTTATAGTCCTCTATCTGAGTACCTAAATTTTGATTTAACAACACATTACAATCAAATTGTCTATCTGCTAAATCATCAATTACCATAATTTTTTTTGTATATGGCTTTAATTGCTTATGCCATATTTCATCTAAAGCATAACTGTCTACAATCAATAAATCTATATTTTTAGGAATGACTTTAATCGTTTGTTCTGCATCTTGCTCTTGTGTTACACCTAACCAATTTAAATATAAACCATCTGATTGAAAATTATCATTTTTTGGCAAAACCAATACTGGATACTTAATTAATAAGATGTGATTACCCGTTAATTCTCTACAAATAAAAATAATTTCATGGTTTTGTTGTTTTAATTCATTAGCTAAAGTTAAACAACGCATTACATGGCCTATGCCCATTTCTAAAGATGCGTCTACTCGAAAAATAACCTTCATAGCAACGCTTCAGTTTCTTGCAAAACCTTGTACATAGCCTCTGCCCTTATCCAGTCCTCCATAGTGTCAATATCTTGCACTAAATATCTTGGAAGAACATAAGGAGTTGCCACTTCAGAAAAAAGTGGAGACTCATCTTTGAAAGCTCGCGCCTTACCCCAATAAAACTGCCCAGCATCATGGTATGCTTCTTCCAAATCCTGAGATCGTGTATTAAAGTGTTCTGGATAAAGCATATCTACTTTATTACCCTGAACAATCTTTATTGCCCTTTGAATTGGAAAAGCAAAGCTTGTTACACTAAAGCAATAATCAGAGTTCGAGTCTTTTAGCTGTTGATAAGCTTTAGATATTATTTTTGACTGTATAAATGGTGCAGTTGCATACAAACAACAAACATTCTCAATGTAATTGTTATTATCCTCCATCCACTCAATAGCATGTTTTATAACCGGAATAGTGCCAGCATAATCATTAGACAACTCATCAGGCCTAACAAATGGAACAAGAGCACCATATTTTTTTGCAACCTCTGAAATTTCATCATCATCAGTAGAAACAATTACCTGACTAAAGCAATTGCTTTTAAAGGCAGCCTCAATAGAATATGCAATAATAGACTTACCATTGAATTCTTTAATGTTTTTTCTTGGAATGCGCTTACTTCCGCCTCTTGCTGGTATTACACATATATTCATTGCAGTACTCGCTTCAGTACATCTAGCACTTCATCTTGCTGTTCTGCTGTCATAGTATGGAACAAAGGGATGCTTATTACTCTACTATAGTAAGATTCTGAATTAGGAAAATCCCCTTCTCTAAATCCAAACTGAAGGTAATATGGCTGAGTGTGAATAGGAATATAGTGTACATTTACACCAATACCATTCTCTCTAAGTACATTGAAAATTTGTTCACGGTTTTTACTAATTTTATTTAAATCTATTTGAATAGGGTACAAATGCAATGCAGAATAATTATCTTTATCTTGGTAAGGCTTTATTATTGGCAAATCACCCAATAACAAATCATATCTTTCTTGGAGAATATGACGCTTAGCAACAAATTCATCAAGCCTTTGCATTTGACTAATGCCTAATGCAGCCTGCAGTTCGGTCATACGGTAATTAAATCCCAAACCAACTTGTTGATAATACCAATCGCCATCAGAATCTCTTGTCATCAAGCTCTTGTCACGTGTAATTCCATGGCTACGAAAAGACCGCATTTTTTCGGCGAGTTCTTTCGAATTAGTGGTTGCCAACCCACCTTCTGCAGTTGTAATAATCTTAACTGGATGAAAGCTAAAAACAGTAATATCGGAATATTGACAACCTCCAATCGGCTTTTCTAGGTACTTACCACCAATGGCATGCGAAGCATCTTCAATAATCTTAAATCCATACTCTTGACTAAGAAAGTAAATTTTTTTCATATTACAAGATTGTCCAGCAAAATGCACTGGTATCACAACCTTTGGAAGTTTATTTTCTTGTTTAGCCTGAATTAATTTTCTTTCTAATTCTGTAGCAGATAAGTTATGCGTTTTCGGATCAATATCTACAAAATCAATCTTTGCATCGCAATACAAACCGCAATTTGCAGACGCAACAAAGGAGTTCGGACTAGTCCAAAGCCAATCACCTCCTCCAAGGCTTAAAGATAGGCAAGCAATATGCAATGCTGAAGTAGCACTATTAACTGCTACTCCATATTCCGCACCACAATAACCTAAAACTGTTTTTTCAAATAGAGGAACTTGTGGACCTTGTGTCAAAAAGTCAGATTGCAAGACATTTACAACTGAATCAATATCAGATTGATTAATATCTTGCCTTCCATATGGAATCATTCTTAAATATTGCCTATCTTATTGCGATTTTTCTCAATCCATTCTTGAAGTTCGGATATTTCCATCCATTCTTCATTGTTATCAGAAGAATACACAAAGCCTGGATGCACCTTAACCCCATTATTAATTCTTCCTGGGTCTTTGCTCCAGTCATTAATAGAGGGTAGGATTTTAAAATATTCTGGATATTCATAGGTGTAGTGTGCATCCTCTGGTCCAATCATTTGCTCATGTAACTTCTCTCCAGGACGAATACCAACCTCTTTTTGCTTTGCTTTATCATTAACAGCTAATGCGATATCTGTAACTTTCATGGATGGAATTTTTTTAACATAAATTTCACCACCTTGCATATCTTTAAAGGCATGCCACACTAATTCTACACCATCTTCTAGTGGAATCATGAACCGAGTCATTCTATTGTCTGTAATTGGCAATACGTCGTCTTTAGAGATTGATAAAAAAAATGGAATAACAGAGCCACGAGAACCCATTACATTGCCATATCTGACATTTGAAAAAATTGTATTGTGAGAGACGCTATATGCATTGCCAGATATAAACAATCTATCAGAAGTCAGCTTTGTTGCGCCATAAAGATTGGCTGGGCTACTCGCCTTATCAGTAGATAGGGCGACAACTCTTTTAACACCTTTATCAATACAGGCATCAATCAAGTTCATAGCGCCTATAACATTGGTTTTAACGCATTCGAATGGATCGTATTCAGCAGTAGGAACAATCTTAGTAGCTGCGGCATGCACAACATAGTCAACGCCATCTAATGCACGATACAGTCTATCCTTGTCACGCACATCACCAATCAAAAAACGCACTCTTTTATCGTCTTTAAACAACTTGGCCATTTCCCATTGTTTCATTTCATCGCGAGAAAATACGATAATTTTTTTTGGATTGTATTTTTCAAGTGTCATAGGGACAAATGCATGCCCAAATGAACCTGTTCCGCCAGTAATTAAAATTATTTTTCCTGCTAACACATTACTCCCTTGCTAAATTGTATATTTATTACTAAAAAATTTTATTTGCCTATTTGAAATTTTATAAACTTTCTTACATTTTCTTATTGTGCCTAATCTATGGGCAATGATAATAATTTATTTATTTTCCCCTCCAGCTTAAGTATTTTAATATTGTTAAAACTTCTATTCATTATCTCATAAAACTCATTTTTTCTTTTATTATACAAGGTGCTGGGTATGCTACCTTCTAATAAACCTTGGTATTTTTTTAAGGAATATTTTTATCTTTTTTTAACGCCTAGCACCCCTTTTATATAAATTTATTGCATCTAAAATATCCTAATTTTATTTCACACTCCTATTGTTAGTAAAATACTAGGATTATTGTTTATATTTTTTCAAACCTTTAATTAAAATTAAAGCACTATTTTGGATAGAAGACCCACTTACTTTAATAAAATTTTCTACGAAATTATCATACTGAGGGATTGGCCTTTGAGCAATCTCTAGAAAATCTATATCATCATATGAGTCATTAATATTTATTCTTGTAGTTTTTAAAATTTGAGTGGTGGCCTCCATTGAAGCATATATCGCTCTTTCAATTTGATTAGTCGTAATAATTACCAGTGGAATACTCCATAAAGCTACAAAATTAATTGCAGTAGTATCATGGGCTAAAACCAATTCGGCATCTCTCACTAATTCAGCAGTTTTTCCCAGTATAAGCCTTCTATTTCCATACTGGTAAACTAAATCATCAGTAATTAGCAGGCGAGGGTGAAGCGATACTATAATTGACAAACCGGTTTTCTCTTCAATTTTATTAAAAAAAGATCTTAATAATGGATAGTAAACTTCCTTTGTACAATAATTAGGGATATTTAATTTATAGTAATCAGGGTGGCCTACCATACCATTGTCTAAAAAAACAATATAGTTTTCACTATTTTTTTCTTTGTCTTTTTCTTGAAGATAGATATCGTAATCTAGGGCATGTGATTGTATTTCAAATACTCCATTATCACACTTTGAGGCACTTCCAGAGCAAACCTTAATACTACAACACTCAGAATTTCGAAAATGGCGAAAGAAATATTTAACCAATTTTGATATTATTTTATAAAAACCGTAATTAATAAAAAAATTACGCAGAATTATTAGTTTATCTCTTGTTGAAGGGGTCCATATTGATACTGGCAATAGACCTTGATCAAGCTTTACTATAATCGCCCCATTATCTTTAAACCAACAAGTTGTGTATTTTTTATAGAGTGCAGATCTTTGATCAATTAGGAACGCCTTATCAATCTCCTTAATTTTTTCACCTAACTCTTTAAAATCTGTAAAAATAAAGTAATTGACTTGTTTATGGTATAAATTTTCTTCAAATCCAAGTTCAGAGACTGTATCACCTCTTAAATCACTAAAGCTCCATAGATAAACCTGGATATTATCTCTAATAAAAGCGTCTATACCAAACCTAATAAAATCTCTTTCTGAAAAGGTAGAGTCTATTAAAAAAAATACTTTCATTTAACTATCAAACCCTAAATAATTGGTTTAATTATTTTATGCAAAATTTTAATATACTCTTTAATTTCTTTTTTTGATGTCTTGAGCATAATTGGTAATGCTACACATCTTTCTATTATTTCACTAGAAGCGCTAAGAGATTTCTTTAACTCAGCCTTATTCATTTCAATAGAATCAAGCATATGATCCCAGTATTTAGCAAAATGCCATTCAATTGCATCAGGTACATTTTTAGTTCCAAGTCCTTCATTCTGCATTCCAACCACAAACTCATTTGCCATATCTTTACTATCAAATTGGATAATTAAAGTATCACACAGAGGCTTGCATTGACTTGGTACTTTTCGAAACTTTAACCCTTTTATTTCTAACAAGGCAGACTCGATAATAGAATAATTTTCTCGATTTTTTTTAACAATATAATCTAGTTTTCCCAGCTGAACTTTAGCAATTACTGCTTGAATTTCAGTCATTCTATAATTAAATCCATGAATGCGATGTGTATCCCTGCCACGAGGCAAGCTTTCACTATACATATGCCCATGATCATGATACTCACGAGCCAACAAATACAACTCTCTATTATTTGTTGTGATCATCCCACCTTCGCCAGCAATCACTGTTTTACCTGCATCAAAACTCCATGCGGAAATATCAGACTGTGCTCCAAGTTTTTCATTGCCCCACTCCGCCCCTAGTGATTCGCAAGCATCATCCAAAACTGGTATGTTGTACTTATTTGCAATTGCATAAATTTTATCTTGTTCTGCAGCTACACCAAGCATGTGAACAGGAATAATTGCAGCGGTTTTATTGGTAATAGCGGATTCTAATTCGTTGGGATCCATATTAAGAGTTTCATTAATATTGATAAACACAGGCTTTGCCCCAACATCAATAATTGCCTCAGCTGTTGCCACAAAAGTAAACGCTTGAGTAATAACTTCATCTCCAGGCTTTACACCAAGAGCTACCAAAGCAATCTTTAACGCAGCAGTACCAGATGATACAGCTTGAGCATATTTAACGCCTAAATAGTCTGCAAATTGTCTTTCAAACTCTCTAACGTGGTATCTTTCATTACGCATATTATCAAAACCATGCGCAAAAAGAACCCCTCCATCATCAAAAAGCTCATTGACCGCCTTACGTTCTTCTTTTCCAATTAACTCAAATCCTGGCATTAATTACTCTCTTTTTTTTAACAGTCCCAAAAGAACTTTGTCTTTTTTTTCATAACTTACAATTTTATTAATAAACTCAAATCTTGTATGTTGTTCAATAAATTTTTCAAAATCTTCCAATCCATTTATTATATCGTTACCGAAATTTTGCTTATCTGGAAAATACTGATGAATGGCCAATATTCCATCATTATTTAAAGAATTAAATAACTTGTTAAATACCTCATCTATGCTATCTAATAAATACCACATAACTTCAGAAATAGTAATTAAGTCGTATTTATTATCAATATCATTGGTCATAATATTTTTATGTTCAAATATAATTGAAGGATATTTATTCATTGCTTTGCTTGTTGCTATTTTGGATACCTCCCAACCAATCACATCCCCCCCCATTATAGTTATATAATATATTTGTAAGATCACCCAATCCACTTCCTATATCTAAAATAGTAGAAAATTTCCTATTGTGAAATATAATTTCACAAAATAATTTATTATTTATAGAGTCACTCAATTCACCACACCCCCATGGATCATCTATATCTTGATACATGGTTTCAAATTCACCCCTTAAAGATAAACTTTCTTTATTTAGCCAATAGTCAGTACAGGATTTGTATTTCATTATTAAAAATTCCTAGTGATAAATTTTTTTGCAAAAATATCAGCCATTAATACAACTGAAGAGTGGATATTACTTGCTACATATCTATCAAAAATGCTAGCATCACAAACATACAGCCCCTCTGTATTATTCACTTCAAAATCTGAATTTATAGCATTTTGCACTCCACCAATCAAATGATGCCCGCTAAATATATTATTAATAATATATTTTTCTGGGTTGTACTCAATACTTTCTTCCTCTTCTATTTTTAGAACATGCTTGCTTATAGGGCTTGATCTCAGTAATTTTAAACAAAATTCTAATGCCAACTTTAAAAGCTCAATATCTTTTTTCGAAGACAAAAACATTGGGTCAACAATATTATTAGAGCCATCTAATACAATACTACCTTTAGACTGTGGATTGATAGCAGTAATTGAGAGTGAAAATCCTGGATGGCTACTATTAAAAAACTGGCCATTACTACCATGTCGCCCAGTTTCACTAAACTGAACCACTTGAATCCTTGTGTCAATTTCTCCATCTTTATCAAGATCTAAGTGAACTGCAGAAGTTGCGCCCGTGCCTTTCATTAATGTAGGCTGGCCACTATAGTGCTTAACAAGTAATATTAATTTCTGATAGAAGCTATCAGAAATTTCATTTAAAGACCCTATATTCTTATTGGTTAAAACATTAATCCTAAGATTAGAGTGGTCTTGTATGTCACCCCCAATAGTAAGACCTTTCAAAATACTATCACCCTCTCTTTCTAATCTAGCGATCTCTCTTAATAATAAGTCGCATGTACCTATCACACCAGCTGATAA